>Ga0137409_10000381_pt1 | contig 48291 bp, 38 predicted proteins | sample CZODoug1_16funga_FD_122059 | JGI IMG/M metagenome (GOLD analysis project Ga0137409, IMG submission 122059) | Vadose zone soil fungal communities from Angelo Coast Range Reserve, California, USA - CZODoug1_16fungal (Hybrid Assembly) | ecosystem: Environmental > Terrestrial > Soil > Vadose zone...
CCTTCGCAGATGAACGTGTGGCTCTGAATCTTGCAGCGGGCGCCCACCTTGGCGCCCTTCTGGATCTCTACGAAGGTGCCGATCGACGTCTCGTCGCCGATCTCACAACCGTAGAGGTTGACGAAGGCGTAAATGCGGACGTTCTTCCCCAGCTTGACATCGGGAGCAATCCGCCGCGTGAGCGCGTCGCGCTCTTCGGGGGTCAGGCCCGCCGTCAAGCGACGCCCAGAGCGGGCGCCCCGGTCACTGGAACCACGCCGCCGCCTTGCTCAATCGACCGCTGGGCGGCCTCGAGGATTCGTACGACCCGCCACCCAGCCCGGCCGTTCACCAAGAGCTCGCCCTTGCCGTGGATGGCGTCGATCACGTTGTCGACCTCGATTGCCAGCGCCTCGCGCGTGTCGAGCTGCGGCGCGTGCATGTCGCCCGAGCGATACGAGATCATCAGCTGGTACTCTTTCTCGACGCTCGGATCCGTCGCGATCGAGAAGCCCTTATCGTACACCTTCAACTTCTCGCTCGGCTCCATGTCGTCGTAGATCATCATCATCTTCGAGCCACCGAGGATGGTGCGCCGCACCTTCGCCGGAGCGAGCCAGTTGACATGCACGTGGCCGAGGAGCGAGCCCTGATAGCGCACCGTCACGTACGCGATGTTCTCCGTCGGGCTGCCTCCGTGGGAGGCCCCCGTCGCGGAGACCGTGATCGGCTCCTGCCCGATCAGGTAGTCCATGATCGCCACGTCGTGGGGCGCGAGATCCCACACGACGTTCACGTCTGTCTGGAACAAGCCCAGATTGATTCGCACCGAGTCGAAGTAGTACAAATCCCCGATGCTCCCGGCCTCGATCAGCTGCTTCATCCGCCGGACGGCCCCCGTGAAGACGAAGGTGTGATCTACGGCGAGCAGTAGCCCCAGCCGCCCGGCGAGCTCGCACAGCTCCTCGGCATCCCCCAGCCGCGTGGCCAGCGGCTTCATCACCAGCACGTGCTTCCCCGCCTCGAGTGCCGCCTTGGCAAGCTGATAGTGCGTGAATGAGGGCGTGGCGATGACCACAAGATCCAGCTCCGGCGCGCGCAGCAGCTCGTCGGGGCGATCCGTGATCAGCGGGACGCGGTACTGGCCGCCGAGCCGGACCGCGCGTTCATATCGCATGTCGCAGACTGCCTCGACCTGAGAGTGCGGATGATGGGCGAAGTTGCGCACCAGGTTCGGTCCCCAATAGCCGCAGCCGATCACCCCCACACGCACAACGCGCACATTACCTCCTTCGGATCGCGCTCAAGCGGCGCGGCCGGAGTTCAAGAAGACCACGGGGATCGTCTTGAGCAGGATGCGCAAGTCGAGCCACAAGGACCAGGCGCGGATGTATACCAGATCCAGCTCGCACATCTGTCGGTAGGTGAGCCGGTTTCGACCCGAAACCTGCCACAGGCCCGTGATACCGGGACGGACCTGCAGTCGATGAAACTGCCAGTGTTCATACTGGTCGAATTCGTATGCGAGCGGCGGCCGCGGCCCAACCAGGCTCATCTCGCCCAACAATACGTTGAAAAGTTGCGGCAACTCATCGAGCGACGCCCGCCGGAGGATGCGGCCTACGCGTGTGACCCGCTCGTCGTTGACTAGCTTGTAGACCTGATCCCCGTCTTGGCCGACCTGAGCCGCCTGGCCGTCGTCGCCCTGCAACATCTTGGTGACCAACTCCCGGTGCGCCGCGTCGGAGACGCCGTCGTGCATCGTGCGGAACTTCACCACACGGAAGCGGCGACCGCCCGAGCCGATCCGCTCCTGGCCGAAGAAAACAGGGCCCCGCGAATCGAGCTTGATCGCGATGGCGACGATCGCCATCACCGGGGCAGCCAATATCAACATGAATGACGCGCCCACCAAGTCCACCACACGCTTCAACAGCAACTGCTGCCCGTGCAGACTCGGCGCGATCAGCTGCATCACCGGCTGCCCTTGACGCCACTCCAGCGCAGGATGGACCCCGGCCATCTCGACGGCGCGGGGCACCGACATCAGCTGGCACCCGGCCGCGAGGGCGGCATCGACCACCTCTTGGAACCGCAGATCGGGGAGGTAGCCGCAAATGACGACGGCTTGCGCTCCGGACGCCGCGAGCAACAGGGCGAAGTCGCCCACATGTCCCAGCGCCCCCCGCCCCGGTGGGTCCTGCACATCGACGAAGCCGATCGCACGGAACTCACCGTCCGTGGCAAACGCCGGGCTCGCAGCCACACGAGCGCACTCGGCTGCCGGTCCAACAAACAGCGTGTCCATGCCCGACGGGGCCGGCCGCTTCAGGCGCGCCACCAACCGGTCGATGGTCAGCCGCTCCACTACGACCCCCGCCCACACCGCCACAACTGTGACGAGATAATGCACCAGTACCGGGCCGAGGCCGCGGGTCCAAACCGCCGTCCAGAGAGGCAACGCCGTTGCCAGGGCACACGCCGCCAGCAGCCGGGCCGCGTCACGTCGCCGGTCGCCGGTCCCGTAACTGCCGGTCACCACGAGACCGAGGAACAGTGCCACTGCAAACTGCCAGCCGTTGAGGTAGCCACCTGGGAGCGCAGCGTTCAGCGCGTCGCTGAGCGAGTCGCCGGGGGCCCAGTTATCCCTCATCAGCCGGATGGCCGCGCGCATCACGCCAAACGCCGCCATATCCGCAGCCACCAGGACGACGAAGCGCGTCACGCCGCGTTGGACGTGGTGTCGTAGGTTCTCCGGAGCCCGGCGTTGCAGATGGAGACGAACCTCGGCAGGCTTGTCCAACTTCAGGTGCGACGCCTCGGCGGCGATCTCGCGATCCCGAATCCCGGGCCGGGGGCCGGACCACGTCACATCGGGCGCTGGTTTCGGGTATGGGGTCTGCTGTACGGGCTCCACGATGACGATACCACCTCTAGCGTGATGTCCGTCACACGGCGCTCAGCGACACACAACGTCGGTCCGCGACTGCTATAACTCGCGACGACACGAAACCCGCGCGCGGTCAAGTGGCGGACAAGCACTGCCCCCGCGACGCCAATTTTCAGATGTGCCGCTGCACCGCACGGGAAGGCACTGCAAAGCACGCCAGCCCGTTTGCCCTCAACCGCCACTCACCCGGGCTGCCTGCCGACCGGAACCCACGACTGCAGAACCGCTGGCTGCGCCACAATCACCCAACACCCGGTCTCACGTCGCTCGAGGGCGGGCAACGGGAACCTCGGAGCGCTGAACCTCGGAGCGCTGAATATACCGGCGATCGATCCGGCCGCTAGACCGTTGGAAACGCTGGTGTTGTGAGGGTTGTCACAGCGGCGGACAGCGCCTCCACGGCGGAGGCGCAGCCACCTGTCGTCCCCCCTCCACGAAGTGGAGAGGGGGACAGGGGTGAGGACATCGTAGAGATGGGACAGCGGGTGAGCACGAGCGTGTGGAGGTGGAGAGATGAGGGCCACATCATAAAGAGCGCGATAGGCATAGGACCGTAACGGCGACAGGGGGGCACGCCGTGAGGCACCGCACGCCGCTTCCCCCAAAAACAGGCTATCTTAGCTCCGGCCCGAACGCCCCCAGGCGACCGGAAGGGTGGACGATGACGGACTCAGTAGTTCAGCACGCCGGCCTGCCGCACGCCGTCTTTCTGCACCGCATGGCCGGCGCAGTCCAGCCGTCGGCGGTCGAGCCGCGGCTCGGCCGGGCCGCCTTCGTCGCGCTGCGCCTGGTCGACCTGCTGGGGGCTGAGCACGCGACGCTCCATCCCGACGCCTTTCATTATCAGTACGTCGCGACCGTACGCTGCTGCCGCGACCTGCCACCCAGCTTGACCGAAACGAGCCACCTGGTGGGCCTCGTGCGCAGCACGGGCGACGCATTTCAGCAGTGCAGCCCCGGCCTGGTGTTCCCCGCCCTGTTCGCCTACGCCCATTACCTCGAGGACGAAATGCGGCTCGAGGAGGCGCTCGACGTGCTCGACACGCTGCTCCAGGTAGGTGGCGCGAAGCTGCCACCCGCGGACGCCGTCGGCGCGCGGCTGCGCCGCGCGCGCGTGTACAGGAAGCTCAACGAGTTCGATGCCGCCGACCTGGCTTACGCCGAGGGCGGGGCGATGGCGGCGACTATGGGGGACACCCACTCAGAGCTGCTCAGTCGCATCGGGCGCGCCGTGGTCATGACCGGTCGCGGGAATCTCTCCCGGGCAGAAGCCTTGCTGCGCGACGTACTCGGGGACGCACCACCCGGAGATCGCGATGTGCAGGCGCGGGCAAATCAAGCCCTTGCGGTTGTCTTGAGTAGCGCCGGACAGCCCGCCGAAGCCATCCCTTACGAATGGCGTGCGTTCCAACTGTTCGACGACGGGCTCTCGCGCATGCGCACACTCTCAGATCTGGCTGTCATGCTCCTGATGGTTGGCGAAGCGGAAGGTGCAGAACGAGCATTGAGAGAGATCCTCCGCAACAGCGCCAGTCGTGATGTGACTGATAACGCACTGATCGAGCTAATGCATTGCGCTTCCTACCGGCGTGATCGCGTCGGGTTCGAGCGGTGGCGGGAGCAGTGCGACGCCCGGCGTGAGACCATGCCGCCGAACATTCTCGTGGACTACATACTCAAAGCCGGAATCGGCCGCGCCCGCTTCGGGCAGCTCGACCGGGCGGAACGTCTCCTGGCTGACGCGCTCCGGATTGCCGACGAGGCCGGGCTGCACGAGTTCACGTTCCGCATCGAGCGCATAAAATCCGGACTCCGCGGCAGCTGCCAGTCCACCAACGAGGGACCGGCTGAAGCCGCGAAGCCCGTGATCCTGAGTGAACCGGTGCGCGAGGTGTCGGCTGCTCTAGCGCACCTCGCCGGTGTGCCTTAGCGACAGGTGTTCGTGTTGCTGTAATCGCAGCCGTGGGCCGGGCCGGTGGCATCGGCACATGCCGTGGCACCGAGAGCGAACGAGACGACGAGCACAGCGATCAGCGTGCGAAGTGAGCGCGACATGGACCCTCCACGAACGTTTTAGAGTGAGAGTGGGCGCTGCTGCAGCGTCGCTAAAGTCGCGGTTTGCGACGGGGGGGGTTAGGGCGTTTTCGCGACATTGGGGGGCGTTTTTGCGACACGGATGCTCGTTTTAGCCGCAGTCCCCGCCATCCAGTATCACAAACTGCGTCGGGCGGCCGCCCCGCGGTTCCCCGTGGTATTCGCCCGCGACTGGGATGAGGCCCTGGCCACCATCCGCACCCGCCCCGTCGAGCTGGCCGCCGTCGACCCGCAGCTCGAGGGCAGCCCCAGCGCCCACGAGATCGCGCGGTTGCGTATGCTGTTTCCCTCGCTCCCGCTGATCGTGTACACGGCCCTCTCCGCCGCCACCGCGGCGGTATTGCTCGCCCTGGGCCAGTCCGGCATCCAGGCGGTCGTGTTCAACAGACTGGACGACCACCCCGCCCGGCTGCGCGAGGTCCTGGCCCTCGAAGAGGCGCGCTCCGCCTCGCGCCAGCTGCTGGACCAGCTGGCCGCCGTGCTGGCGCCCCTGCCGAGCGAGCTGCGGTGGGTGGTGGAGGAGGTGCTGCGCGCTCCGGCCGACCTGCAAACCGTGCAGCAGGTGGCGGCGCGCGCCCGCGTGGACCGCCGCACCTTCGAGCGCTGGTTCGCGCGCCTCGGCCTGCCGTCGCCGCGCCACTTCCTGGCGGCGGCGCGCGTCCTCTACGCCCACCGGCTGCTTCAAGATCCGGGCTTCACCGTCGAGGACGTCGCCCAGCGCCTCGGCTATGCTCAGACCAAGACGCTGCAGCAGCACGCCCGCGCCTACCTCGGCCTCACCGCCGGCGAGATGCGGCTCACCCTCGAGCCCCGCCAGGCGCTCGAGCGCATCGCTCAGGGATTCGCCCCGCAGCGCCAGGCGCACGCGTCGGCGTCATGAGCGGCACGCCCCATCCGCCGTCGTCTCCTCCGCCGCAGGCCACCATCCTCATCGTGGAAGACGAGGCCGCCCTGCGGCGGGTGCTCGAGCGCGTGCTGGTGCGCGAAGGCTACCGCGTGCTCGCGGCTGCCTCGGCCGAGACGGCGTACGAGCTGCTCGCGTCGGAGCCCGCCGATGCGGTGCTGCTCGACGTGCAACTCCCCACCATGTCGGGACTCGCGCTCTACCTGGCCCTGATTCACCGCCATCCGGCGCTCGCGGGACAGATCGCCATCATGAGTGGTGACGCCGAAGCGGAGCACGTGCGCTCTTGGCTCGAGCACAATCCCTGTACCGTCCTCAAGAAACCGTTCGACCTGCGACAGATCGTCGAATGGGCTCACGAGCTGTTGGATGTGGGAGATCAGCGGACGGGGAACGGCTGAGTCGTACGGGGACCGGGTCATGGTGAGTCAGCGCACGCAGCGCATCGCCACTGTCCGCGGGTAAACCCGCGACTCGGCAGGTGCCCGTAAACGGGTGGTGCTCTGTCGCTTCAGCGGTAACCGCCGAGCCGCGGCTTCAGCCGCGAACCGTCTGGGACGCCTCTGTTGGGTCGATTGTTCATCTGGTGCGTCGATTGCAGGGATGGTATGTGACATCGTTCGGCCTGTTGCACCGACGCCACAGCTCCCTGTGCGTGAACCAAAACGTTCGTGACTTCCCTCACCCGCGTGTCGCCGGCGCGACACTAGACTAGTAGGATGGCTGCGCCCGGTACGCACCCGCCCCAGCTCCTCGTCGCGAGCAACAACCACTGCCCCGGGCTCGAGCTATCTCAGCTCGCTGAACGTCGGGGGTACACCGTGCGCCGCGCCCACACCAGCGCCCAACTGCTCGAGCAAGCGCACGCCGTGCCACCGGATCTGGTGGCGCTGGACGAAGCCCTCACCGACATGGACACCCTCGCTTCGAGCCGCGCGCTGCGCGACGACCCGCACGTGGGCCCGGGCACGCCGCTGCTCGTGATCTCCACGCTGCGACCCTCGTCCCCGCAACACCACGCGGCGTTGCGCTCCGGCGTGTGGGAGTTCCTGCGCCACCCGTTCCACGCCGAAGAGATCGCCGCTAAGCTCGACACCTACGTGCTGCTGAAGCGCGACAGCGACCGGGCGCGCCGCGACACGAGCGTCGTCGACGCGGCGGGTTTCTATACCGTGCGCGGGCTGGCGCTGCGCGCCCAGGAGCTCACGCTGCAGGCGTTCCACCACGCCCAGCCGCTCGCATGCGTCGCGCTCGCGCCCGTCACCGCCGACGGGCTGAACGCCCAGGCAGTGGACCTGCTCGCCGGCGTGTTACGCGCCACGGGACGTCGCTCGGACGCGATCGGACGGGTTGGCCCGGGAGAGTTCGCGGTGATCGCGCCCGGCACCGATCGGGGCGGCGCGGTCCTTCTGGCCGAGCGACTGGCCCGCGCGGTCGCGACCGCCACGGGAGGCGGCGGCAAGTCGGCGCCGGGCCTGCGCGCCGGCTACGACGCGGTGGGCAACGCGCGCTACACGCCGATCGAGCCGAAGAACCTGCTGGCGCGCGCCACCACGGCGCTCCGCGCCGCCAAGGGGCAGGGTGGGCCGAATTGGATCCAGGGGTTCACGGGCTGAAACCGGAGCTCCCCGCTGCCGTTACTTTTCCGCCATGCCAGTCTCCATCTCCCGTCGTCGATTTGTCGTCGGAACAGCCGGAGCCTTTGCCGCCGCCGCCCTGGGCGACGGGTTCCTCCTCGAGCCGAACACCATCGACGTCACGCGGCATGATGTCCCCGTTCCCGATCTCCCGCACGAACTCGAGGGCTTCCGCATCGCGTGCGTCACCGATGTCCACCTGAACGAGGGGATCCACCGCCCCGCCCGCGCCACCCTCGAGGAGCTCGCGCGCGAGCGGCCCCATCTGGTCGCATTGATCGGCGACATCTGCAACCGCCGCGAGGACCTCGCCCATCTGATCCCATTCGCGCGCCACGCCCGCGGCACCGTGGAGACCGTCGCCACTCTGGGCAACTGGGAGCACGACGCGGGGATCGACCGGAGCACCGCCGAGCGGGCCTATGGTCTGGCGGGAGTCGAGTTGTTGTGCAATTCGAGCACGCGGGTGCGGGTGGGAAAGGCGGAGCTGACGGTGGTGGGGATCGACGACGCGGTGGCGGGAAATCCCGACGTCGTTACGGCGGTGCGTGGGCTCGACGCCGGCGTTCCCTCAGTCTGGGTGCTGCACGCGCCGGGCTATGTCGACGGCGTCTCGCCGACGGGCGTGCCCCGCCCCGCGGCGATCATCTCGGGCCACACCCACGGCGGCCAGGTACGGCTCCCCTTCTATACGCCCTACACGCCGACCGGCAGCGGCCGCTTCGTGGCGGGGTGGTACCGCGATACGCTGGCGCCGCTCTATGTGTCTCGCGGCATCGGGACCGTATACCTGCCCGCCCGCCTGTTCTGCTCCCCGGAGCTGCCGATCTTCACGTTGCGGCGCGCGTAACCCGTCACCCCCCCAGCACGACTTCCACCCCTTCCCGCCGCAGCTTGCCCAGCAGCCACGCCTTGACCCGGGCGGTGACCTGCACCACACCGTCCACCTGCTGCTCCTGGATCACCTCGGCCTCGCGGTGCAGCGCCGCCAGCAGCCGCCCATCCCCCAGTGGCACATGGATACGCGCCACCGGGCGGAGGGCCTGTGCGGAAGCGCGTAACACACCCCGCAGCGCTTCCACCCCACCCGAATGCGGAGTCCGGAGTGCAGAATGCGGAATGGAGGAGGTGAGCACGGCGTGAGGGTACCGCTCTCGTACCTGTGTGAGAAATGCATCCGGGTCGGGGAGCAGGTCGGCCTTGTTGAAGACGTAGACCACCCGCTTTCGCTCCGGCAGCACGCTTCCCCTCTCCCCTTTCCCCGTCCCCCCGTCGTACAAGCCCATCTCCTCGAGCACCGTGTCGGCCACCTCCATCTGCTCCTCCCACCCCGGATGTGACGCGTCGACGACGTGCAGCAGGATGTCCGCCCCGCGCGCCTCCTCGAGCGTCGCCCGGAACGAGGCGATCAGGTGATGTGGCAGCTTGCGGATGAACCCGACGGTGTCGGTGAGTCGGAAGCGGTAGCCCCCTCCCACGTCCACCTCGCGGGTGAGGGTGTCGAGCGTAGCAAACAACCGGTCCTCGACGAAGATGTCCTCGCCCCTGGACCCGGCCAACGCCCGCAGCAGGCTCGACTTGCCCGCGTTGGTGTAGCCGACCAACGCCGCGCTCGGCAAATCGCGCCGGCCCTGGCGCTGGTTGGCGCGGTGGTCAGCCACGTCCTCGAGCCGCTTTTTGAGAACCGAGATCTTGCGGCGGATCACGCGGCGGTCAGTTTCGAGCTGGGTCTCGCCCGGGCCCCTGAGCCCGATTCCACCGCGGATGCGCGACAGGTGGGTCCACATGCGGGTCAGCCGCGGCAGCAGGTACTCGAGTTGCGCCAGCTCCACCTGCATCTTCGCCTCCGCCGAGCGGGCCCGCGTCGCGAAGATGTCGAGGATGACCTCGCTGCGATCCATGACGCGCGCCCCGAGCGCTTGCTCGAGGTTCGTCCCCTGCACCGGGGACAGAGGCTCGTCGAACAACACCAGAGTCGAGCCGGTGTCCCCAAGGACGCTCCTCAACTCCTCCACCTTCCCCTGCCCGAGATACAAGTTGGGACTGGGTGCTTCAACCCGCTGGTAGGTCCGACCCACGACCTCTGCGCCCGCTGTGTCGGCGAGCCGGCCGAGCTCATCGAGATGCTCTTCCACCTGGCTCGCGTCGTCGGAGCCTTTGCGCGGGGCGCCGACCAGGAAGGCGCGCTCGGCGGGCGGTTGGATGTCGATCAGTTGGCGGATGCGGGGAGACCTCTTTCTCGCTGAGGATTTGAAGAATAAAGGTAGTGATTCCCGCCTCAGGATGCGAGCAACCTCGGCTACCACTCCCTCATCGGCACCGCAGGGACGGTGGCTCTCTTGCGCGCACCAGAGGCAGGCAGGTAGGTCGGCAAGCAGAGCTCGAAAAAGAAGCGCGTTCCCCCGCCCCGGCGTGTCTCGACGTGGAGCTCGGCGTCCATGCCCTGAATCAACCTTCGGCACATCGTGAGCCCCAACCCGGTTTGAGAGAACCGACGCCCGGTCCGCCCAACGATTCGCCGGAGCGGCTGATAGAGCGTCTTGACGATCGCCCGGTCGATTCCCTTCCCACTGTCTCGGACGCCGAATTCGATCTGCGCCGAGCCCCGTTGCCGCGCGGCGATCTCCACAAATCCCTTGTCGGTGAACTTGAGAGCGTTTGTCGTCAGATTCAGGAGCACTCGACTGAGCGCGATGGGGTGGCCGAGCCGCTGATCGTTTGCGGGCGGCGCGAGCAGCACGGCGAGATGCTTCTCTTCGGCGATCGGCCGGACGATGCTGCGCACCGACTCGAGCACGGCGGTCACGGAGAATGGGACAGGCTCGCTCTCCACCAGGTGGCCGCCGCCCCGCGCCACGTCGATCATGTCGTCCGTCAGCGCGCTCAATCCCAACGCGGCGCAATAGATGAGTCCGAGCTGGCGTGCCTGGAGCGCGTTCACCGGCCCGCTTTGGCCCAGCTGCAGCGTTTCAGCGAGAAACAGGATGGACGAGAGCGGGGAGCGCAGGTCGTGGGCGACGTCGACCGCCAGCTCCAGTCCGTCAGGGCCTGACAGGTAAGACGCGACCTCCGCCCACGGCGCCTCGATCGCCTCACGAACCCGCTCGATCGCCGCGAGAATTCCGGGCATCGCTGCATGCTCCGTGGCACTTCGGGGCCAGCTCCGCACCACCTCCGCCCGTAAGAGGTCAAGCAGGCGCCGCCCGACGGCCGAGCGCACCCGCCCGTCGATCGGTGCGGGAACGGCGGCCAGCTCCCGTTGCACGGCCGTCGCGAGCAACACGAGCGACTCGGAAACGTCCTCGCTATCGGTAGCTGGGGAAACCAGGTCGTGCCGACCGGCCGCGACGCGCGTCGCGGCAGTCGCAAGCAGCGGGTGCAGCCTCGGCACCAGTACGCCTTCCTGATCCGCCGGGGCAGTGACGCGCCGCACATGCGCGCGCCGCCGCCCGGACGGACTGGAGGGTACCTCGTTTGTGGACATCGAGGACGACCAAGACAGGGCTCAACTCCAATATGCCCCCTACTTGGGGAAGGCCGCTAGACGCGCGGAAAACCCAGCAGCCACCTAGTCGAACCGTTCCCCGTCGCACACTACGGCTGCGATGCGCTCGGCCGTGTGCCCGTCCCATCGTTCAATCGCACACCCGTCGGGTGAGTAGCGCCCCCAACGCTCGTGCGCGGCCGCTATGATCGCCGCCCGGTTGGCAGCCACGAGCCGGTTGGTGCCACGGATGCAGGTGATGGGGCGCTCGGTGTTTGGGCGGACTGTGAGGCATGGCACACCTAGGTAGGTGGTCTCTTCTTGCACTCCTCCCGAATCGGTAATCACCAGCCCGGCACCGAGGGTGAGCCCGAGCATCTCGGTGTAAGGAATAGGCGGCATGAAATGGAGGCCGGCATGGCGCGACGCCCAGTCGAGCGCCCGCACCCGCGCCTGCGTTCGCGGGTGGACCGGGAACAGCACGGGATAGTCGGCCCCCAGCTCATCCAGCGCCCCGAGCACCTCGCGGAGCGTGGTGGGGTCGTCCACGTTCGCGGGCCGGTGCAGGGTCACGAGCGCGTAGCCCCGCTCCGCCACGCCATGGCGCGCGAGCCCGTTCCGGCGCCGCGCCTCCGGCAGCAACGCGACTAGTGAGTCGATCATGATGTTGCCGACGAAGTGAACACGCTCCGCCGGCACTCCCTCCACCCGCAGATTCTCCACCGCGTCGCGCGAGGGGGCGAAGAGCAAATCCGACAGCCGGTCTGTGACGACGCGGTTGATTTCCTCCGGCATGGACCAGTCCCGGCTCCGGAGGCCCGCTTCCACGTGACCCACGGGGACGCCGAGCTTCGTGGCTACGAGCGCGGTTGCGACGGTGGAGTTGACGTCGCCATAGACCAACACGAGGTCGGGGCGCACGTCGAGGAGCACCGGCTCGAACCGCTGCATGATCGCCGCAGTCTGCTGCGCGTGTGAGCCCGACCCTACTTCCAGGTTCGCCTGGGGCCGGGGCAGGCCGAGGTCGTGAAAGAACGCGTCGGACATTTCGGGATCATAATGCTGCCCGGTGTGGACGATGACGTGACGGACGGTAGACCGCGCCGCAAAGACGCGGGCGATTGGCGCGACCTTCATGAAGTTCGGGCGCGCCCCGACGACGGAGAGAATGATCCGGGACACCGGCTTCAGTGGAACAGGCGCCTGATCCCGTAAATCGCGAGGGGGATGGTCAGGAGCATCGACACCGTTCGTACGGTCGTTGCGTTGAACCACGAGCCCTTCTCCGGCACCTGTAGGCGGTCCCCGGCGCGGAGGCTCAGTTGGTCGAGCGTCCTCCCATCCGCGATGGCCTGCTGCAGCGCTTGCCCCTCCCACACGCGTTCCTCTCCCCGATCAATGTGCAGGTTCTGCAGTTTCGCACCATGGGTGGGGCCCCCCGCGAGCATCAGCGCATCGCTGAGCAGAGTCTGGGCGGGAACCGTATAGAACCCCGGTCGAGTCACCTCCCCAAGGATGACGATCCGGATCAGCGAACGCGCGTGGACGATCGGATCCTTGACCGACTTCCCAATGGCTTGCTGCAGATACGATTCCAGGTCGGCGTGCAGCACCCCAGCGAGCTGGACGTCCCCCACGATAGGCAGGTTAAGGGCTCTGTTCGGACCCACGGTGAAGGTATCGGTGAGCTGCTGCTCGCCCTCCACCTGCAGAATGATGCGGTCCCCCAGCTGAAAATCGCCCTCCGCCAGCCTGGCGCGGACGGCCGCCGCCTCGAGTCGGGCATGATCCCGGATCGCGCTGCTGTACACGGGAGACCCGACCGCCTCATCGAGGCGCTTCAGCAGGTCTTCGAGCGCCGCTCGCGTCATTTGCACGCGCTTCGCATCCCACCCGGCCCCTTGCTGAGCGGCCGCCGACCTCCCGCCGAGCGCACTGATCAGCGATGCTGCGATGAGTATTGTTGTGCGGAGACAGCGATTCATGCGGGCAGTATCATCCGGGCTACTCCACCGTCACGCTCTTCGCGAGGTTTCGCGGCCGGTCCACGTCACACCCACGGAGGACAGCGACGTGATAGGCAAGGAGCTGGAGCGGGACCACCGTGACGATGGGTGAGAGGAGCTCGTGGCAGCGCGGCACGCGCAGCTGGTAATCGGCCAACCCATGGAGGTCGCCGTTCCCGTCGCTGGTGATCGCGATGATCCGCCCACCGCGGGCTTTCACCTCCTGCATGTTCGAGAGAACCTTCTGGTACACGTGGCCCTCCGGGGCCACGAACACCACGGGCATGTGCTCGTCGATGAGGGCGATCGGGCCGTGCTTCATCTCCGCCGCCGGATACCCTTCGGCGTGAATGTAGCTGATTTCTTTCAGTTTCAGCGCCCCTTCGAGGGCCACCGGGAAATTCACCCCGCGGCCAAGGTAGAGGAAATTTTGGGCGTGGGAAAACTCCTCGGCCAGGGCACGGACCTGGGGTTCGAGCGTCAACGCGCAACGGACAAGATCCGGGAGCTGCGCAATCCGGGTCACGAGATCTTGACCGGCAGCGCGTGCCGGATCGACATGGCGCCCCAGAAAGAGGCCGAAGAGGAGCAGCGCGGCGATCTGGGACGTGAACGCTTTCGTGGACGCGACGCCGATCTCCGGCCCGGCGTGCAGGTAAATGCCACCCTCACATTCCCGCGCGATGGTGCTCCCGACAACGTTGACGATGCCGCGCACGCAGGATCCCGCGGCACGGGCCGCGCGCATCGCTTCGAGCGTGTCAGCCGTCTCCCCGGACTGGGAAATCGCCAGTGTCAGTGTCCCCGGTCCGTGCACCTGACGCCGGTAGCGATACTCCGACGCGTATTCTACTTGCACCGGGATCCCGGCGAGCTCTTCGATGATCTCCCGCCCGACGAGTCCGGCATGCCAGGACGTGCCGCACGCGACGATCGTGATGCGCCGGATGGCCGCGCAGTCTTCGGCGGACAAATTGAGGCCATTGAGCCGCGCCGTCCCTCCTTCGATCAGGAGGCGACCGCGTAGCGTGCTGCGCACCGTCTCCGGCTGCTCGCAGATCTCCTTCAGCATGAAGTGCGGGTACCCGCCCTGCTCGATCGCTTCGAGGTCCCAGTCGACGCGGTCCACAGCCCGGACCTGCACTCGCGCCTCGTCATCGAGTACTTGGTAGCCGTCCGGTGTCAGCACCGCAATATCCCCGTCGTTGAGGTACACCACGGAGCGAGTGTGCTCGAGCACCGCCGAGGCATCTGAGGCCGCGAAATATTCCCCGTCCCCAATCCCCAGGAGGAGCGGCGAGCCCCGGCGCGCCACAACGAGCGTCTGATGCTGGTCGGCGGAGAGTACGGCCAGGCCGTACGTGCCCTCGACGTGGGCGAGGGCAGCCATGAGCTTGGTCTCGACCGTCGCTCCCGGGGCTTCTTCGATGAGATGAGCGAGGACCTCGCTATCCGTTTCCGTCTGAAACCGATGGCCCGCCCGCTCGAGCACTGCGCGGAGCGCGTCGGCGTTCTCGATGATGCCATTATGCACGACCGCAACGCGGCCGGTGCAGTCGAGGTGCGGGTGCGCGTTGCGGTCGTTCGGGGCGCCGTGGGTAGCCCAGCGAGTGTGCGCAATGCCGGTCTGCCCATGGACTGGAAGCCGCGCGAGCGAGTCCGCCAGGGCCTGTACGCGGCCGGCGAGCTTACGGGTCACCAGTCCATGGCCATTTTGCACGGCGATTCCAGCGGAATCATAACCGCGATACTCGAGCCGGCGGAGCCCCTCCAAGAGGACTGGGGTCGCGTCCCGCCGCCCGCCGACATACCCGACGATCCCACACATGGTCAGCGCTCGGGGCGGGGCTGCTTGAGCAGCGGGCCGCCTTCTGGGTCGAGCCCGAAGCGAGCGAGCTGGGCGAGCTTCTCGCGCATGATGACAAACGGATCGGTGTCGACCAGGAGCGCGCCGCAGCCTGAGCAGATCAAGGCGTCGCGCCGAGTCGGCTCCCGGCTTTCGGGGCGCTCCAACATCGCCCCGCCTGGGGAGGGGTACAGCAGCGAGCGGCAACGGTCGCACAGCATGGCGGGGGTGAGGCGATACAAGATTGGGGCCAGCAGGATCGGCTCGCGACTACCGCGCCGCAAGTTAGGTCGAGCGAGTAGGGGGGCGTTGCAGGAGTGCGTCACAGCGGCGCTCGGTGTAAGTGAGGTGCAGCGCCTCCGGGGCCAGCAAGGGTGGTTTATTCGCGCGCCTGCCAATGAGATAGGCTTTTGCGGCCGGTGCACGAGTCCTGCAGGGGTGTCGGCTGCAGGTGGTGTTGCGACGAGAATTCGCTGCTCGCTGGCGCCCACGCGCTGGCTTCACGCGTCGACCCTGAGGAGAAAAAACCACACGTCGCCGACAACGGCGTCTCCGAAGCGCCAGTCCCTCGCGCTTCTCGCCAGTGACCAAGAGTGGTCGAGTCGTTCCCTGGAAACCATCCTGGGACCGGCTGGGTACGTCGTCATCCGTGCGTACACTGGGGAGGCGGCGCTCGCGCAGGCCCGCCGGAGTCATCCTGACATCATTCTGCTGGATGCCCGGATGCCCGACTGGGACGGCTTCGCGCTGTGCCTCGCGCTGCGAGAAGACCCGCAGATGGGTGTACGAACACCCATCATGATGCTCGCCGCGGGCCCCCCGACCAAACAGCGGCGACTCGCGGCGCTTCGGGCCGGGGCTTGGGACGTGCTCAGCTTGCCGGTGGACGGTGAGGAGCTGTTGCTGAAGCTCGAGGCTTACGTGCGCGCGAGGGTCGAGACGGATCGCGTCCTGGAAGAAGGGCTGGTCGACCACGCTACCGGGCTCTACAACGCGCGCGGGCTGGCGCGGCGCGCTCGCGAGCTCGGCTCAGACGCGCTGCGCCACCGCACCGCGATAGCGTGCGTCGTGTTCGGCGCCGACCGCGATCGTGATAGCGTTGCCGACGAGGTTCGCGTCGCAGAAGACATCGCCCGGGCGCTCCAGCTCGAGGGACGCATCTCCGACGCGATCGGCAGGTTGAGCCGTACCGAGTTTGCCGTCATTGCGCCGGACACCAATGCCGCGGCAGCGCTGAGGCTCGCGGAGCGCATAATCGGCGCGCTGCAGCAGGCGGCACATGCAGCCGTGCATCGCCAACTCCGCATGCGAGTCGGCTACGAAGCCGTGGAGAATCTCCACGCAACGCCGGTCGAACCGGTGGATCTGCTCGTCCGAGCCACAACGGCTTTGGAACACGCCCGGGAAGAGGGAAACGGGGAGCGAATCCGCCGCTACGCTCAGCCAGCGGCCCACGCCTGAGCTCGCCCTAGCTCACCCCCACCAACGATCCCCGAGGGATCGTGGTCTCCTCCTCCGTGCCGTAATCAGACAGATAGCCGTAGTACCGATAGTAGAGCCCCCGCGCGGGTACGTCGTTGAGTACCGCGCCGAGGATTCGCAGGGGCAGGCGATCCAGGACCTCGAGCTTGGCACGCATGAGCTCCCGCTCGGTCGCTCCGGTGCGGATCACGAGGAGCAGGTTACCGGTCGCCGTTGCCAGCAGATACGGATCGACCCCAATCCCGAGGGGCGGGCTATCGATCAAGATGACGCCGTAACTGGCGCGCAGCGCCGCGAGGAGTTGCATCATCGCGGGGGTTCCCAACAGCTCGGGGGAGACGTGATGGCGCGTGCCGCTGCCAATGAACGAGACCGAGGTATACGCCGTTGACTGAATAATGGCATCGCGGGGCGCAGAGCCAGCGAGGAAGTCGGTCAGCCCCGGCTTCCGTACCGTATTGAAAAGCCGGTGCGCCACTCCCCGACGAACGTCCCCGTCGATCAGCAGGGTGCGGTGTCCCGCCTCCGCGAAGGCAAGAGCCAGGTTTGAGGATAGAAATGACTTGCCGTCCCCGCTGCCCGCGCTCGAGATGGTGACGATCAGGGGGCCAGCGGTTCCGTGGGCGTGCACCAGGTTCATACGGATCCCACGAAGCGCCTCGATCACTGCAGCCGGGTCCTGCTTGCCCCCGCTGTCGCGGGCATTCACGTGCGGTAGCGCGCCCAGAATCGCGAGCCCCATGTCCCGTGTGATCTGGTCCGGATACCGGACGTGCGGGTCCATTCGGTCGAGCAGCACGGCCCCCACCAGGGCCAGCCCGAGACCTCCGAAAAAACCGATCAACATGACCCGCGCGCTCGTGTTCTTGAGCGGCTGCTCGGGGGCGATGGCCCGGTCGAGGATGCGAACGTCCGGGATGCTGCTCGCGTCGGCCAGGCGTGCTTCCTCGTAGCGCTGCTGTAACGTCGTATAGAGGGTCTCATCGATCAGGACCTGGCGACGTAACCTCGCCTCTTCGATCGCGCGGGCCGGGATCTGGCGCAGCTCCCCGCCCGCGGCCTCCACCCGGCTTTGCAGGATCTGCTCGCGAGCGGTGAGCTCGCTGATCAAGGCAGTCGCCAGGCGGGGGAGAGTGTGGCGCACGAGGGTGTCAATCTGGCTCGCCTGACGTTGGACGCCCGGTGTCGCATCCGTGTAGCGGTAACGCAACGCCCGGAGAGCGGCCTGCTTCGTGGTGAGCTCCCTCAACGCATCGCTCAATTCCGCCGAATGCTGGACCGCGCCGATGCCCTCGAGCCCATCCACGGAAGGACCCGATTCATGGAGCGCGGTCAGCGCGCGTCGGATTGCGTCCCGGTCGCGCCGCAGCTGCTCCAACTCGACTTTCATATCGAAGTAATTCGTGAACGCCGGGTCGCGTGTTGCTTCCAGGCCCGGGACGACGGGCGTCGACCGCTCGGTTGGCAGAGTGACGGTATGGACTCGGAACGTCTCGAGCGCATTCTCGGCCGCGCGAAGGTTCCGCTCCGACGATTGCAGCTGCCCGTCGAGGATCTTCGTGAGCTCCGTGAGTTTGGCACGCTTCAGGTCGGCCGCAACCGCGACGTAGCGCTGGGCCACGGCGTTGAGGATGGCGGCGATCCCAGCCGGATCGGTCCCGGTGAGCTCGAGTCGCATGAAATTGCCGGCCAGGTCCATGGACGTCACCAGGTCTGTGCTCAGCCTCTGGGCAGCGTCGCGCGGTGTCACGACCGTGAACGCGATCGTACGACCCGGCTTGAGGGCGCTGGCCGGCGGGCGCCAGAGGAAGCCGACACGGCCACCGATAGAATCTCCCGCCGCACTCCCCTGCACGACGACGCCACCGCGTGCCAAGAGTGTGACGGTGCGCCCCGAATCGTCGACCTCGAGGCGATACTTCCCTGGTCGAAACCGCTCAGCGAGCGAGAACGAGGTGAACGCGGTCGAGTCGGCCGGCTCGGCGAGGTGCAGATATAGTTGGCGCTCCCGCACTACCGAGTCGAGGACGACATACGACTTGAGCAGATCTTGCCATGCCCGGGCGTCGAGCAGCTGGCTGGAACGGATTGGTCCTTGGTCCACCCCACCGCCGCCGCGCCGCTCATTGCCGACCTCAATCCAGATAGTGGCCTGCGCCAGGTAGTCGGGCTTGAGGAGGCGGCTGATGGCAATGCCAACCGCGAGCCCCAGGGCGCTGACGAGAAGGACCCACCACCGGTAGCGTTCGAGCGCGCTCCAATACCGCCGCCAATCGAGCCCCGGTTCAGTCAGTTCGTAGGATGAAGCGCCCACTTCCCGAAGCGCGGGCGCCGGATGGGGAACCAGTGCGGCCGGTGGGGACAGGTGATCGGGCATGGGCGCGAATGACTCTCCATATCCAGGCGGCCGGGAACGACCCTACTCCTGCACATAGCAAGGGTGATACCGCGTATTCCGGCTTGCTAGGCGGGCTACTCAACCGGTGGGTGTTGCACAACTGCAACAGCCAAGCCGTCTTCGACAGGGGTGTGGCGCAGGCACAACGCTTGCCCTTGACATCCGGCCAGCCAGGCGCTATTTGGGACCGTTTCGGGGACCGTTGCGCCTCACAGGTACGTGAGGCGAATCACGGGGTCCCGGGTCAAACGCCGGTTCGTGGTCGGTCGACGCCCCCAAAGCACGAACGAGCCTGGCGCACGGGGCCCGCACGTGTGTGAGGACGTATGCGCCTGTCAGGGGTCCCGAGTCGGTTCCGTACAGAAGGAGCCGCGTCCGCTGCAAAGGACGATCTCACAGCGCTCCTGTCGATCACTCCCGAGGACAAAGCGAGGCTGCAGATCCTCCTCGTCGACGACGAGCGCACATTGCGGGAGAGCTGCGCCACAGTGCTCGAGCACGAGGGTTACAAGGTCGAGATCTGCGGGCACGGCGAGGAGGCCCTCGATAAGCTCAAACGCGGCCGTTTCGACATCGTGCTCGTCGACCTCTACATGTCTCCGGTCACGGGGATGGACGTGCTGGCGGCGGCCCTGCAGGCAAGCCGGGACACCATCGTCATCGTCATCACCGGGAACCCAAGCGTGGCGTCGAGCGTCGAGGCGCTGCGCGCCGGAGCCTGGGACTACCTTCCCAAACCGTTTTCCGCCACGCACCTGCAGATCCTGCTCGGGCGCGCCGCGCACACGGTCAAGGTGGCACGGGAGACCAAGCAGCTCCAGACGGAGCTGGAGCGCGAGCACGGCAACAGCGAGAAGATCACGGTCCTGGGGGTCTCGCCCAACTTCCGGAGGGCCATCGACTTGGCCCGCAAGGTCGCCACCACCGATGCCTCAGTCTTCCTGACGGGAGAGAGTGGTACCGGCAAGGAGCTGTTCGCCCAGTTCATCCACCACCACAGCCGTCGTGGGAGTCGCCACCTGGTTGCGGTGAACTGCGCCGCGCTGCCGGAGTCCCTGTTGGAGTCGGAGATGTTCGGTCATGTGAAGGGCGCGTTCACTGGGGCGGTGCGGGACAAACCAGGGTTGCTCGAGACCGCCAATGGCGGCACTTTCTTCCTCGACGAACTGTTGGAGATGCCGAAGTCGATCCAAGCGAAGCTGCTCCGCGTCATCCAGGACGGCGTGGTTCGCCGGGTCGGGAGCGAGCACAACGACGCGGTGGTGAACGTGCGTTTCATTGCCGCTACGAACCGGGAGCCCGAGAAGGCGGTCCAGGACCAAACCCTGCGGGAGGACCTGTACTACCGAGTTCGAGTGGTTCCGATCCACATTCCGCCGTTGCGTGAGCGCCCGGAAGACATTCCGCTGCTCGCCAAGTATTTCTTGCAGTTCTACTGGACCCGGCATCGCGGCAGCGCGGCACCGATACCCCGATTATCGGATGCCGCATTTCGCGCGCTGCGGTCCTACCCGTGGCGTGGCAACGTCCGCGAACTGCAGAACGTGTTCGAGCACGCCGTCGTGCTGCTCGAGGCGGGAGCCGACGTGCGGGCGTCGGATATTCCGTTCCTCGATGAAGCGGGGCTGGCCACCAGCCCATACACCCCGACTGAACCGTTACCAGTTCCAGACTCGGGCGTGATCAAGGAGCCCTATCGTGCCGCACGGGAGCGATTGATTGCCGAATTTGAGCGCCGCTACCTCATCGGGCTCGTGAGGCAGGCGGGGCAGAACATGTCCAAGGCAGCTCGGATCGCAGGTATTGATCGGACCACGTTGTACCGACTGATGGAACGGTACGGACTACACCGGGAAGCGGCGGAGCTGAGCGCCGACACGGTGAGCCTGGGTGCGGAGACCGAATGACCCTACACATCGGGCAAGCGCACGAGGCGGCGTCGCTGAGCAGCCCGAAGCGTCATTCAGAGACGGGGGTCGGCAAGAGGCGCAGCAACGCCTTCGCGGTGATTCCCTGCCCCATGCTGCGAGCCGCTGCCGAACGCGTTGCCACGGGTTTGCGCAACGACCTCGGCGACGCTACGAGCCAAGCCGAGGCGCACGCCGTGCTGCTCGCACTCGCCCAAGCCGTGCATGACCATCGGAACCAACGGGGTCCCATCTCGCTCCCCGGTGCCGCCACGTCCTTGGGCCGTCACGTCCTCGAGCTATTGCGCGCGACGATTCTGGATGAGGCAACCGAAACCGAGACCGGTGCAACCGCCGAAACCGTGCTGCCCGCCCTCCGCGCCATCGAACGGATTCGGGCAGCGATCTCGCCACACGGGGTCCGCGACTTCGCTTCACGCCTCCTGACGCCGGACGCTCTGGAGGTGCTCGTTGAGGTGGCGCACGACCTCCGCTCGCCGCTCACCTCGATCCTGTTCCTGGCTGAAACACTGCAACGGGGCCAGAGCGGGGACCTCAACGAACTTCAGCGCCGCCAGCTCGGCTTGATTTACAGCGCCGCACTCGGCCTCTCGAGCTTGGCGAGCGACGTCATCGAGCTGGCACGCGGAGGGGACAGCCTGGTGGAGCCGGAGCCATCACCCCTGTCACTCAATGACATCTTCGAATCGGTCCGCGATATCGTACGGTCCCTGGCTGAGGAGAAACATCTGGCCGTCCGGCTGTCGCCGCCCAGCACCGATCACCGCATCGGTCACGCGCTGGCCCTGGGTCGGGTGCTACTGAACCTGACTACCAACGCGCTCAAGTTCACCGAAACGGGGTTTGTCGAGCTGGTGGCCCGGGAGAAGGACGGGTGGTGCGTAGAGTTCTCCGTCCGTGACACCGGTCCCGGCATCAACCCCGCCGTGCTGGACCGCTTGTATTCGGCGTTTCGGCGCTTGCCCGGGCGTGGCGGCTTCGCGTTTTCCAGCACCGGACTGGGCGTGACGATCTGTCGTCGCCTCGTCGAGGCGATGGGGTCCAAACTGCAGGTGGAGACCCGCCCGGGTTGGGGGACTCGGTTCTTCTTTGAGCTGCCCTTGCCTCCGGTACCTCGCTCGTAACCCGCCCGACCGTGCAGTGGGGGCTGGCACCCGCCGTATCGTTCGATAGCGTGCCAGGGTGGCATCTTCGCGACCAGCCTCTGAAATTCACGAAGGCGGGGTTCGTCGAGCGGTCAACGGGACCCCCGGAGCGAGCCCGGAATTGCGGCGTGCGATGAGACGCCACAGACGCCGAAGCTGGGCGCGCAGGAACCACCAAGCGTAGACGGTGGCCGGCCAGGGATCGCTCCAGCGAAAATAGAGCACGTGCTGCCGGTGGAGCAGGCTGCCCAGCCACCGCGCCCAGGATAACGTGCCCTGAGCGTGAGCCTCTTTGAACGAGTAATAGTCCTCGCGCAGGAGGAGCACCCGCACGCCCCGTCGGTACCTTCCCACGGCAGGCAGCGGTCGGCCCGTCAACCGATTGTAGACGAGCAGAGACGCATCGATCCCGCAAATCTGGAGCATCTCGTGCACCAGGGTGAAGCGCGGGTTGCACTCGATCAGCTTGAGCTGGTTGTCGCGGGGGTCGTGCTTGAATTCGACGTTGGCGAAGCCCGAGAGGCCCACGCCCTGGAGGAACCGGAGGCCCCATCTTGCCACTTCGGGGTTCCAGTCCGACATGTGGTAGGTCCCGGCCCCAAATCCGTAGGGATACTGCCGGAACTTCCGCTTCGTGAAGTGGAACAGCGGTTCCAGGTGGTCGTCGAGGTACGTATAGTAGCTGTAGAGCCGGTCGTCGGCACCGGGAATGATTTCTGTCACCAGCACCTCGAGCCCGCGAGTCCGCAGCTGCTCGAACACGGAGCACAACTGCTCCCGGCTGGCGATCACGAAGACCTTTGTCGTGGAGAACCGCTGGAGCCGGTGCGAGTACCGCGGCTTCAAGCCAAACGGATAGCCCACCCGCTCGGCTGTGGCCAGCGCCTCCGCCAGGGTGCGCGCGCGCCAGATGGCTGGCGCGCTCACTCCGGCCCGGCTCGCCAACTCGTGAGTGGCGGTCTTGTCCAGCATGGCGAGCAGGATGTCGTCCTTACCCTCGATCAGTCGAAACCGGGCCGCCAGCTGGGTGCGGTTCCGGGCGGTGAGCTCCACCCCGTCATCGCTGCACGGCAGCAGCACCGACCCCTGAAGCCCGGCAGCGCGGTCCCCCATGAGATACTCCAACCAGCCCTTTTGAGGATCACCGTTCTCGGGCACGGGGATCCAGCGACTGTAGCGGGAGTACCGGATGTGCGCGGTCGAACGGGCCAGCGCGTACACGGCAATCCCGCGACGCCCAAGGGTCCATGCGACTGAGAGGGCATTTGCGGTGCCCCCTAGCAGGATCACGGGCGGCTGCAGGGTCTCGTCCCTAGACGCCGTTCGCAAGCGTTTTTCCTCAATCCGACAGGGTAAAGCCAGCCGCACGTCGCGACCCGGCGGGGCCACCACAGAGCGACGGCGTTGGCGCAGTGCGACAACTCGCGTCCGATACAAGATTGGGGCCCGGTGCGGCTTGCGCGGCACGGCGCGGATGCAAATCCCTGTCTTGCCTGGCGTTGTCAGCGACTGCGTGCCGGTGTCGCGGGCTGGCATCGGCTGCACTGTAGCACGCGCCTGACACCACCAGTATCCCGCCACGTTGCAGGTGTCCGCTACCCGCGGAGCAGTTCTACTAACCCTCTCCTCTGCAATGAATTAGAACCAGCATCACGTGTGCATCTGCAGCACGGGCCTTGCGTTCCCTCGGGGCGATGGCAAGTCCGCTGGAACACCGCGTCCCCGCTGGGCCCTTGGGCGAGCGGTGGTTGCAATCGCGCCCCCTGCGCCACGCCCGCGATTCGCGACCGCCGGGGATCTGCTTCACAGATCCTCCCGCGACTCGGAGCGAACAATGGCCGCGTCGCCTCCTGAACGTGGCCGCCGCCGCGCTGGGCCTGCTGCTCGCTGCGCCGGTGATGGTCGCGATCGCGTTGCTTATCAAACTCACCTCACCCGGACCCGTGCTCTACAGCCAGACCCGAGTGGGCGTCGATCTCCGGCGGCCTGGAAGCGCCGGATCGAATGGCCGCCGCCAGGTGGACTACGGCGGCAGGCCGTTCACGATTCACAAGTTTCGGACGATGGCGCCGTGCTGCAATGAGGATCAGGTCTGGGCCACGCCCGAAGACCCCCGCGTGACTCCGCTGGGCCGTATTCTGCGACAGTACCGGCTGGACGAGCTGCCTCAGCTCGTGAACGTGCTGCGTGGGGACATGAACCTCGTCGGTCCGCGCCCGGAGCAGCCCCGGATCTTTGCCGAGCTACGGGGACAGATCGCCGGATATGAGTGGCGCCAGCGTGTGCGTCCGGGGATCACCGGTTGGGCTCAGATCAACCACCACTACGACAGCTCCATCGACGACGTTCAGCGCAAGGTCGCGCTGGACCTCGAATACGTCGTCCGTCAGTCGCCGTTGGAAGATCTGCGAATCATGCTCCGGACCATTCCGGTGGTGCTGTTCAGGCGCGGGGCGTGGTAGTCAGTCGTTGCACCGAGCCAGACCGTCAACGCAGTCTTCCAGCGCATCGAACAGTACTTGAGCCTGCACGCGACGACTAAACCGACCATCAGTGCCCACCGGCGTGGGGCGTGCGCCGGCGGCGAATTGGAGGTACCGCGTGCGGAGCACTTCGGTGATCCCGGCAAGATCATGCGGATCCACGACGTCCGCGGCCGTCCCCCGCAGGAGCAGCTCGGTCGCACTCTCGCGCTGGGCGAGCACTAGCAACCACGCGTTGAACTGCACGTACTCGAACACTTTCGCGGGGATACACAGCCGGGCGCTCTGAGGCAAGCTGAGCAACATCGTGCACTGGGCAAGCAAGGCCAGTGCCTCCCGACGCGGCAGTGTCGCCTGCGTCCGCACGTATCCCGCAAGACCCTCCTCGCGGGCCATCACGTCGAGCGGCACGCCGCCGAAGTTTTCCACGGACCCGATGAACTCGAACCCGAACTGATCCGGCGTGAGGCTCAGCTCGCGAACTACGCGCGCAGCGGCACGGAACACCATGCTGGGATTGCGGTCGATGTAGATCGACCCGGCATAGGCGATCGTGAAGCGTGGAGCGGCGGGCATGCTTGGCATCGGCTCTTCGTCGTATCCGTTCAACACCGTGATGACGCGGCTTCGGGCGTCGGGATAAAGTGCCTGCATCGCGATCCGAAGGGGCTCCGTGGTCGTCACAACGAGCGCAGCGCGCTCGACCGCTCGACGCTCGTGCCGCCCCGCCAGCCAGAACCAGGCTGGACTCGCGTTCGAGGCGGCTGCTGACACCCGCAAGCTCCACGGGTCCCGCATGTCCATGATGTGCGCTAGCCTCGTCCGCCGTGACACCAGTCGCCCCGCCTCGTGGACCATGTGCGGAGGACCACTCGTGATGATCGCCTGGTGCACACCCAGCTGAGCGAGCCGCAACGCAGTCAGGCCCGCGGCCCTGCTCCAGGCGCCCTCGTGGGCAAAGTCGAGCCATGCCCAGAACGCCCGCACGTAGTCTCGAGGTGCGGTCACGCGCCACCGCAATTGCCCCCGCGGGACGAGGCCGGCCCGGGTGAGATCGTCGGCGGCGGAGGGGACAGCGTCCAGCGGCAGACGTGCATGCCCTGACACGAGGCGCCGCAAGCCGCGGTAAGCTCGCACAAGGAGTCGCACCAGTCGCTCCGCGGGGTGGAGGCAGGAGGGCACGCCGTACACCTGGATGCCGGCCGGCAGGGCCGCGAGCCGAGCCCAGTCCGCGGCGGGGAGGGACCTGGGGTCTAGGGTGACTACGTCGACCCCCCAGCCTCGTTCCGCGGCCAGGGCGGCGAGCTTCTCCCACCGCAGAGCCCCGACCGCTTGCCCCGGCGGGAAGTGATAGCTTACGAGGAGCAGGCGACGACGCCGTTGCTGGACCGTCCCGTCTCGCGACAAGAGCGGCTCAGGGAGTGTGGCTGTCACAGGCGCATCCCGGGCACAGTTCCCACAGCCGGGCAAGTACGATGCCACCTCATCGCGGCGCCACGCGAGTGGCCCATTTCCTGCGACTAAGGGCCCCATGGGATCGCATGCCGGCGGCGCGGTGCGGGGCGACATGTTGGAGCCGATCCTCCCCTTCCAGCGGTCCCTACCCCGGGATTGGTGGACGGTGTCGCGCCTGGGCATTACCGGCATCGTCTTTCTCATCGTTTTCGGCCAGCCGATGCTCACGCTCGTACGGGATTGGTGGAGCGACTCCGACGCCGGTTACGGGTTGCTGCTGTTTCCGATCGCCCTGTATCTCGCCTGGCGACGCGGTTTCCTCCGGGACTCGCAGGGGCAGCCTTTCCTAGGCTTGGCTCTGCTCGCCGGCGCCGTCATGCTTCGATGCCTCTCCGGACTGGCTGCTGAGCTATTCACGATGCGCTGGTCGATGGTGGTGGCGACAGCGGCCCTCCTGGTCTTCGCGCGGGGGTACCGACAGGTCCAGCATTGGTGGCTCCCATTCGTGCTCTGGGGGTTGTCGATCCCGCTGCCGGCGGTCATCGTCAGCTCCCTGAGCTTCCCGCTGCAACTGAGGGCTTCGCAACTGGGGGCGGAGTTGCTGCGCGCGCGGCATGTGCCCGTCCTCTTGGCTGGGAACATCATCCATCTGCCCGGCCGGTCGCTCTTCGTCACCGAAGCCTGCAGCGGGTTGCGGTCCTTGACCGCCCTCCTGGCTCTGGGCGTCCTGGTCGGCGGGCTATGGCTACGCCGCCCCTGGGCGCGTGTCGTGTTGGCGGGCGCAGCAGTCCCGGTGGCGATCGTGCTGAACGGCCTGCGCATCTTTCTCACGGGCTTTCTCGTGTACTTCGTGAGTCCGGGACTGGGGGAGGGCCTCCTCCACTACACCCAGGGCTGGGTAATCTTCGTCGTCGCGTTCGCCACGCTCTCGGGCCTGGCCTGGGCGCTCGGTGGAGTGGAGCGCCGATGGCGGTTGGTCGCGTGAGAGCGCCGCTCCTCGCGTGGGGGCCCGCAGGGATCCTTACGGCGGGCGCGCTGCTGACCCTCGGGTCGAACGCGCAGCGCGGCCTGGCGCTGCGGGTGCCGCTCGGCTCGGCCATCCCGGACCAGATCGCGGGGTACAGCGGGGTGGAGGGCTCCCTCTCGGCGGAGGAGCGGCAGGTCGCCGGGGTCACGGACTATCTGGTGCGCAGCTATGTTGCCCCCACCGGCGGCCCAGGCGCCACGGCCTTCTCGCTCTACATTGGCTACTATGACCGGCAAACCCAAGGCCACACTATCCATTCGCCGAAGAACTGCCTGCCCGGGGCCGGCTGGGAGCCGCTGGCGTCACAGACCGCGCTGATCCCAGCTCCCGGCGGCCCGGTCACGGTCAACCGCTACCTCGTCCAAAATGGCTCGCAGCAGGCGCTCGTCCTATACTGGTATCAGGGGCGCGGGCGGATCGCCGCAAGCGAGTACGTCGTGAAATGGCATCTGCTCCGCGACTCGGCGCTGCGGCGACGGAGCGACGAAGCTCTCGTGCGGCTCGTGTTCCCCATCGCCGACTCCCCGGATCACACATTCGCCTCAGCGGCGCAGGTGGCGCAGGTCATCATTCCGGCGCTCGAGCGGGCCTTGCCAACCTGACCGCCAGCGCCTGCGTCAAGGTCAGTCAGCGCGTGCCCGCCGCTTCCCGCCTCGTCGGCTCCCACACGGGATTGAGCTCGCCCCGCAGCCCGTTCATCCAGGCGTGGAACGCGGCGACCATTCCGACAACCCCGTAGGCGGCGAGCGACAGCAGCTTCGGGGGATCCCGGTGCTCCGGCCAGAGCCAGCCAGCCACTCCAAGCCCGAGCAGCACGGCCTGAGCGACGAGCGCCCACCGGGCCCACGGCCGCGCTACGGCGAGCGCGGCGACCCCGGCGGCGAGGGCGGCCAAAGCCCACGGCGCCAGCCAACGACAGAGCTTGTGACTGATGAGCAGCCAAGCGAAGATCCCGTAGCGGAGCGGGTTGAGGAGCCCGCGCTTGTACCACAGCGTCTCGAGCCCCCGCGTCATCGTCCGAACCTTGCGGCGGTATTCCTTGCGAATGGATGGCGTGCGTGGGACGAAACAGATCGCCTCTTGCACCGAGACTGTGCGGTAGCCGTGCTCCCGAGCCACGAGGGCCGCCGCGAAGTCGCGGCTGAGCGCCTCTGGGACCAGATCCATGTGGAGCGCCTTGCGGATGGCATAGAGGCACCCGGATACCCCCACGAGCCCATACACTCGTGTCTCGAGCTGTCTCACCCACATCTCGTAGCCGACGTAACCGGTCTCGCCGGGGTTCCACGACGCTTCTGTTCTCGCGACGCTCACGTCGCGACACGATGACACTCCCACCGACGGATCGGCAAGAGCGGCGACGAGCGCCTTGAGCGCCTGCGGATGGATCCGGACCGAGGCGTCCGTGTTCACGACGATCTCCCCCCGGAGGAGGTGGCGGGCGGCATTTTCGGCCGCGGTCTTGCCACGGCGCTGTGGGAGTCGCAGGAGCTCGACGCCCCGGTCCGCGAAACGCGCTGCGATCTCGTCCGTCTCGTCGGTCGAAGCATCGGAGACCACGAGGATCTGGCGCCGATCGGCAGGATAATCGAGGCTGAGGAGGTGCTCGAGTTTCGCCGCCATGTTCGCCGCCTCGTTGTAGGCCGGAACCGTGATGCTGATCGCGGGCCACTCGGGAAGCGCACGTCGACGTACCGCGGTTCGGCGGAAGGCGACCAACGCCATCAGACACAACGGGTAGCCGACGTACGCGTACGCGACCAGCGTTGCCGCAGCCGCGACAGTCACAAGCGCAAGGTCAGCGAGCGCCCTCAAGAGTGCACCCGCTCCCGCGTGGCAACCCGGCAACGGAGGCCCGCATAGATCGCGTCATAAGTGGCTACCCACGGCTCGACGCCGAAATCGCAGGCCAGCCGCGCGCGGGCGGCGGAGGCCCGACGCGCCGCGCCATCGGGATCACGCCAGACCGAGCGAATAGCAGCAGCGAGCGCTCGGGGGTCGCCGGGGGGGACCAGCAGCGCTTCCGCCTCGGTCACCACGTCCGGTACGCCACCCGCGCGGCTGGCCACCACCGGGACGTCCGCCGCCATAGCTTCGAAGAGCGCGATGGGCGTTCCTTCGGTCCGGGAACTCAGCACAAACACGTCGAAGGCGCTGAACAGCACCCCCGCGTCCCCCACGATGCCACGCCAGACGATGCGATCGCTCACGCCGAGCGCTCCCGCCTGCTGGCGCAGGGCCCGGCCATCCCGGCCGGCCCCGATCACCGAGACGGTGAGCGGGACGTCCGCCAGGTGCCCCAGCGCGTCGATCAGCACATCGGCGCCCTTTTCCCGACTTAGGCGCCCGACCCACCCCACGTGGAACCGGCCGTCCGGCACGGCGAGAGCCCGGCGTGCCGCGCCCCGCTCGAGTCCTCGGCGCGCGCCGCCCCAAGCGTTCGGAACCAGATGGATGCGCTCTCGTGGCACGCCAGCGCGAGCCAGGCGCTCCACCAGCGGACGGCTGACGACCACCACGGCCTCGAACCGTCGCCAGGCTGCCCGCTGCAACCATTCATAACACCGGTTCTTCCACCCACCGCCGGTGAAGCCGTGTACGGTGCTCACGACTGGAATCCCGTGCCGCTGAGCCACCCCCGCGTCCACCACATCGGGGCGGTAGCCGTGGGTGTGCACCACCGTAGGGTGAATCATGCGGCAGAGCCCGTCGATCGCCGCGCGCTCGCGCCAGTACGCCCTTACGGGGATGGGTACCGGGTGGACTGCCACGCCGGTCTGACGCAGAGAGCGCAAGGAGGCGGGCTCTCGGCAACCGGCGTCCAGCACCGCGGCCACGTGCACCTCGTGTCCCCGCCGAGCGAGTCCGGCCGCCAGATACTCGACCACCCGCTCCAGCCCCCCAAAATCGCCCGGGGCAAGGATGTGGAGGATGCGGCTCATGATGAGGCGGTGTCAGGGCAAGGGCGGTGCCAGCCCCCTCATCAGGGTCAAAGCTGCACTGGGACTTCGATCCCCCCCTGTTGCAGGAGTGCAACAGTCATTCTCGCATCGCATGGGCAGCGCCGCTGGCGCGCTACCGCCCGTGCTTCAGGCAAGGACGAAGCAGCTGGGATGGAGAGGAACGGTAGCGACGCGGGCGCGCTCGTCGCGTATCAACGCATCGGCGAAGAATTTTGTCGCCCAGCTGAGGACCGTATATCGGCCATAGCCTCCCGACACGGGCGCGGAGCCTTTGATTCCCCCGCGCAGTCCGGGGTCCGCGCTCGCGCGATTCTGGGTCGCCTTCAGGAACCGAAGGACCCGAGCCACGGGCTCGGCCCACCGCCGGTCCCCAGTGATCTCGACTAGACGCAGCCAGTTGTTGGCCATCTGGGCCTCCCCTGTGAGGCAGCTCCATGAGGCCGCCGGGCGCCAATCCTGATCGAAGCGCCCCGACATCCACCCATTATCCAGCACGCTGCCCGCCAGGGACTCGGCAGCGAGCGCCGCCCGCCGCACCAGCGCCTCGTCCTCCAGCACACGACCTCCTTCTAACAGCCCGCGCACGGTATAGGCGAGGGTGTGGAGCAGCGGCCGCTCGGGATCGCCGAGACAACAGTTGGGGAACCAGCCATTCGCGTGCTGCAGCCGGACAACGGCATGAAGCTGCTTTGCCGCGGCGGCGCAGAATGAGGGCTCTTCCAGCCGCCGCCCGGCTTCCCCGAGCGCCCACGCCGCGCGGGCGTTGTACAGCGTGGCGTCGGCCCGCGCATAGAGAGAGCTTCCCCTGCGCCAGTGACCGTCCCCATCCTGCGCGTTCACGAGGAACCGGCCCGCGCGCCTCGCGGCTTCGGCGAACGCCCCATCCCCCGTCTCCTCCCATGCAGCGAGCCATCCTAGGATCACCTGCCCCGTGTTGAAGACCGCTGGCGCGGCGGGCTCGCCGATCACACCGCCTTGCACGGCACCGGAGGGGAGCTGAACGTGCACCTCCCAGCGGGCGGCGCGCTCGGCCCGCTCGGCCCAGTCGTGACAGCTCAAGTGGCGAGCCGCGGCGTACAACGTTGGGATGATGTAGCCCGTCGTCTCGGGGTACGGGGCCTGCCAGCCGCGATGACCGAAGTAGGGATCCCAAGTCAGGCTGTAACCCCGCGCGATCCCGCCCCCCGAGGTCGCGTCCTGGGCGCGGGCGAGCCATTCGAGCGCCGCGATGAGGTGAGGCCGGTGTGCCTCTGTGGGCTCTTCACCGAGCCGCTCGCGAGACGCTTCCAACAGCGCGGCGGGGTTGAGTATCGGATGCGCTCGCACTGTGCGAGTCCACGCGGCTAGCCGCATCCACTCCCCTCGAAGGGTGTCCGCCGTGCGGTATCCGTCTGGCGCAAGCGGCCGAGCGACCGGCTCACGCAGGCGACATCCATCGAGATATGTGCTCGAGCATCCCGAGCACCCTCCGAGCCGTCGGGCGAAGCGGCTTGCTTCCGCTGGCGCACGCTAACGCAGAGCCACCGAACGCCTTCTTGTACTCATAAACGCCGTGTTCCGGGGAACGCGGGTCGAGGGCTTCTGCCTTGCACCCGCCGAAGTTGAAGGACTGGGCCCCTTCCCCTCGATACCGCTTGATGCTCTCCCAGTAGAGCAGTGTGGGAGCCTGGGTTTTGAGCCCTTTCTCGTCATGGCCGGCGAGATGGTGGTACACGCGCCCGTTAAAGAGCGTAAACAGGGCGGCGCTCACAACCGCTGAACCGACCTTGGCACCCATGATTCTCGCAACGCCCGTTTTCAATAGGACGCGAACCGGATCGTCACGCAGTGCACCCCTGAGTCCAATGCGAGGCCCGCCGCGTCGCTCGATTCGCTCGGAGGAGGCGGCTTGCAGGCGCCGCAACTCGACGAGTCCTTCCTCCGGCGGGAGATCTTCGATAACGACACCGTGTTGCATTGCCCGCTTGACGCTCCAGCGCCGCTTGGACTCCATCGCCTCCCACAGCTCGCTCTCGGGCCGCTCAAGGCAAAGCTCGAACTCCAAGCGTCTCTTGAGCCTAAATCCCAGGCCCTGCAGGGCGCCGGACCCGAACGGCGATGCGTAGCTACCGACGAACACCTCCGTGGCACCAAGCGAACGCGCGTGGCCTTGCACCACGCTCAGGACGTCACGGAAGGCGTCCTCGCTTCCCGTCCGTACCGCAGGCAGCGCGTCGAGAATCAGCCGCCCTGTGAAGGGCCGGAGGGCGGCCCGCGTCGACCGGCTGAAAAGGCCGAGCGCGAACCCCGCGGCCGTGCCATCGGCTTCGACGAAGCTCATGAACTGCGGCACCGCCTCTGGGCGCTCGGCCGCGAGAAAACGCGCCCACGCGCTGGAGTGGAAGACGCAACCGCCCGCCGAGCACAACCGGGCGTCCCAATCGTCCGGCGCGCCCCGTTCCGACACTAAGAGTTCCATGGCGTTTGTGCCCGGCGAGGGGCAAGAGGCATGCCACATCAGGCCTCGCTCCGAGGCGCCGTCGCGGGAACGATCGCGGCGACCGCGGCGCGCATGGCTCGGGCGAATGCCTCCGGACGCAACAACGGAGTCTCCAGCGGAATGCATAACACCCGCTGCCACAGGCGATCGGTGTCAGGAACGCGAGCGGAGATCTCGGGGACTGCGTGGTGACAGGGCCGATAGCCCCCTTGGCACTCCACGCCCGCCTCGGCACCACGCTCCACGAGCTCTGTCACGGAGGGTCCCCCCGATGGCAGGACAAGCACCAGCTTGAGCGCCACACCGCCGGGCGACAGATCCGTGATGCTGCAGCGTCCAAGAGGGCCGAGCGCTTGGAGCACACGCGTCGCGTTACGCCGCCGGACTGTGAGACGGGATTCGAGCGTGCGGAGCTGCCCCAGGACGATCGCGGCCTCCAGATCGGACACGCCGGCCGCGATGTCCCCGGGTCCGTCCGTCGGACCGCGGCGCACGCGCTCCAGAATCATCTGGGCCGGAAGCGTAAAGCGGCGGAAACGACGCCAGAGCCAAAATGAGAGCACTCGCCGCACGACGGCTGTCGCTCGCTCCTGTCCCAAGGATGCACGTCGAGCCCGCTCGAAGAGGGCGCGATCACGCGTCACCAATGCTCCGCCTCCCGATCCCGCCAGTGCTTTCCCCGGGCCGCAGCTTACGATGCCACACGCCCCGAACGTCCCCACCAGTCGCCCACCGCACCGCGCTCCCAGTGACTGGGCCGCGTCGTCAATGAGAGCAATGCCTCTTGTCTGCAGCTCGGCCTCGATGCGATCTATCGGCGCCGCGCGGCCGAAGAGATGAGGCACGATCACCGCCCGGGTGCGGGGAGTCAGGGCCGCCAGGACGGTCTCGGGAGACAGGCTGAGCTCCGGACCGACGTCCGCGAACGCTGGCGTTATGCCGGCGCGGCGGACCCCGTCGAGCACAGAGCGGCAGACATACGACGGCAGCACGACTTCATCACCAGGCTTCAGCTCAAGTGCCACCAAGGCAAGCTCGATCGCCGTGCGACCACGATTTACCAGGAGGACATACGGCAGCCCGAGGTATTCCTTGATCGCCTCCGCCATGCGGTAGGCGTCGGACCCTGAATTCACATGTCCGGTCGCCAGGTGGCGAGCGGTCGCGACCGCCTCGGCCCAACCCCACTGCGGAACGCACCATGGCACCTGGTAAAAATGGCGCACCCAGCGCCTCGCCTTCCCGATCATGAGCCCGCTCGAACTGGGGATGGGCCAACGTCGACGATTCAGAATGATCTCCTCGAACGTGCACGCGTTGCCCCGTGGGGACAACAATCGTGCCAGATGTCAGATCGACTTGACGCTATGTCGATCAGTTGGCGCCCCCGTCTGGTCCGCAGCGGTGTGGCGGCCGCGCAACAGGGGGCACGGCGACCGTACGCTCAGCGTGCGGCATCGCCCCCCGGTTCACGGGCCGAGTTGGTCCCGCTCTTGCAACGCCAGCGCGAGAATGAGCCAGGTAGCGATTCCCGCCGAAGCGACCGTGCGCCAGAATCAGGCCGCGGCCCGGGCGCTCGATAGGTGGTTTCTCCACGGCCTCGTGTGGACGGCGGCGGCGAAGGGCAGCACACAACTGCTGACCTGGGCTTCCACTCTCGTCGTCGCGCGCCTGCTTACGCCCGAGGACTATGGTCTCGTGGCCATGGCCGGGATCTACCTGGGGCTCGTCTCGCTGCTCTCCGAGTTCGGCCTCGGCGCGGCCGTGGTCATCTTTCGCGACCTCAGCGGGGAACAGGTCGGGCAGCTCAACGGGCTCTCGCTCCTCTTCGGGTTGGGCAGCTTCCTCGTATCTTGTGCCGTGGCGGTGCCGCTGGGGCAGTTCTTCCGAGCGCCACAATTGCCCCTGGTCGTCGTGGCGCTGAGCACGACCTTTCTCATCACCGCGTTCAAGGTCGTGCCGCACGGCCTGCTGTCGCGAGACATGCGGTTCAAGGCGCTCGCCCTGATTGACATGACTCAGTCGCTCGTGCTCGCAGTGGCAATGATCGCCTTTGCACTGGCGGGTCTACGCTACTGGACGCTCGTACTCGGTGGTGTGCTGGGCGCACTGACCTCGACGGGGGCGATGCTGAAGGTCAGGCCCGCGGCCTTCGCGTGGCCGCAGCTCAAGTCCATACGGCACGCGATGGCGCTGAGCGCCCACGTCATCGTCTCGCGCATATCGTGGTACGTCTACTCAAACGCGGACTTTTTCGCAGCCGGTCGGATCCTGGGAAAGGCGCCCCTCGGCGTTTACCAGCTTGCGTGGACGTTGGCCAACATCCCGGTCGACAAGGCCACCGCCCTTGTCGTACAGGTGTCAGCCCCGCTCATGTCCGCAGTACAGGGCGAGCTGTTCGCACTACGCCGGTATCTCCTGCGGATCACCGAAGGCATCGCGCTGATCACGTTCCCGGTGAGTATTGGCGTCGCTCTCGTGGCGCGGGACCTTGTGCTCCTCGCCCTCGGCCCGAAATGGGAGGGCGCCGTCGCTCCCCTCCGGCTCCTCGCCGCTTATGCGGCCTTCAGATCGATCGTACCGCTCTTGCCCCTGGTGCTGGTGAGCATCAAGGATTCGAAGTTCGTGATGTGGAACTCTGTCGTCTCTGCCATCGTGATGCCTGTCGGTTTCTACTTCGCCGCCAGCCGCTGGGGCACCGTGGGGCTTGGAATGGCGTGGCTTCTCATGTATCCATTGATCGCCGCGGCACTATTCTGGCGGATCTTTCGCAAGATCGAGTTGTCATCCCGAGAGTACTTCATGGCTGTGTGGCCTGCACTGAGCGGGACGGCCCTAATGGCAGCCGCGGTATTCACGGTTGCGGCGTTTGCGAGCCCACACTGGTCCCTGGGAGTGAGGCTGACTACGCAGGTCGCCTCGGGCGTAGTCAGCTATGGCGTGGCATGCATCGTCCTGCACCGGAAGGCCCTCACCGCGTTCTACGAGGTGGTCATGGCCGCGCGGCGAAAACCCGAGCCCCCGCCCCAGTAATGGGGATCACGTGAATGCGTCACGCTGAACGTTTATTGCTGCACGCGCTGACGGCACGGCCGATATCCCGCGTCTGGAGACCCTTCCTGCGTTGTCGAGCTACAGTCCTCATGCTGCACCGTCTTGCGGATCCCGAGGTGGGCGCGTCCGGACACGATCCCGGGTTGTTGCGGAACGCGCTGGCCTATCTCCGGCGCGAGCGCTACGAGCTCCTGGACCTGCGCGAGCTCTTTCGCCGGCTCGCGGAGGGGGTGCCCGCCGGCAGGCCGGCCGTCGTCTTCACCATGGATGACGGCTATCTCGAACAGGCGAGTGTCGCAGGCGACATCTTCGCGGCATTCGACTGTCCGGTGACCACCTTCGTCACTACCGGCTTCCTGGACGCGGCGCTGTGGCTCTGGTGGGACCAGATCGAGTACATCTTCGAGCATGCTCGGAAGGTCGCGGTCGAAGTGGAGCTAGAGGGGACGAGCTTGCACTACCTCCGCGACCCGGTGGCCGGATACGCGGAGGCCCTGCGCGATTTCATCGCCCGGTGCAAACGAGTGTCGAACCAAGCGAAGCTCGAGGGCATCGAGCGGCTGGCGACGGCGGTCGAGGTCGAGGTACCGGCGCAACCGCCGCTTCGCTATAGGCCGATGTCCTGGAATCAGGTGCGCGCGCTCGAGCTTCGAGGAATGAGCTTCGCCCCGCACTCAGTGACGCACCCCGTTCTATCGCGGACCAGCGACGAGCAGAGCCAGCGAGAGATCCAGGAGTCCTGGGAGCGCCTGCGGACCTGCGCACGGAGCCCTGTGCCCATCTTCTGCTACCCCAGCGGGGAGGCCGAGGACTACGGCGCTCGAGAGATCAACACACTCAAAGCCTTGGGGCTGAGCGGGGCCGTCGCGGCGACGCTCGGCTACGCAGGAGCTCGTGAGTTCACGCGTGGCGTGGATGGACCCTTCCACGTCCCGCGCCTCGCCTACCCCGACGACCTCGACTTGCTGACGCAATACGTCAGCGGCCTCGAGCGATTCAAGGAGATCTTGCGAGGACAGGGATGAGCCCCCTGGACACCGACGGTGGGCGTGTGAAGGGTCAGTGCAACATCCCGAGCCTGCTCAGCGCCTCGACGAGCGACGGCCCCGGATCTCGCAGCCGCCACACTTCCCAGCGATCCTGACCCGGACGAAAACTGAGGAACCGAGCCAGGGCTTGCAGCCGGGACGGCGCCTGCCTGTCGAGATGGAGCTCCGCGGCGGAGCGTCGCAAGCGAAGATAGAGGTGATCCACGTCCCCCCAGAACCAACGGCTCCGGATCCCCGTCCGGTACGCGTTCTGCTCCGAGACTTGCTCCCCAAGGGCACACCGTACTAACAGCGTCGGAAAATCGACTCCCGCATCGATCGCCAGCTGCAGTGAGCCCCAGAATCGCCCATTGATCTCTATCACCACGAGGCGGCCGGTGCGCGCGTCTCGCTTGCACTCGATCATGACGACCCCTCGCCATTGCAGTGCCTCGAGCAACCGCCACCCGGCCCGTGCCAGCTCGGGGTCCAGCTCGACACTCTCGCGGTAGACGCTCACCCCTCCGGCTGGAGGCTTTTCGCGCAGCCGGCGGTGGGCGAATGCTGCTATGCGCCGGCCGTCCCAGCGCAGTGCGAAGAACCCCTCGCCTGTTCCCTCCACGCGCTGCTGCACCAGGATCGGGAAGGCGCCTCCGGGAAATCCACGCAGCGCCTCCGCGAGGCGGTCGGCGCGGTCAACGAACGCCACTCCCACCTTGCGGCGGCGTCCGCCGTCTACCACCACGGATCGATGCGGCTTCAGCACCGCGGGGAACCAGCTGTCGGGAACCGCCGGAAGCGGGTCTCCGGCGGACGGGACGATCAGGGAGGGCGGGACCGCAAAGCCTGCGACCTCGGCGAGCTGGAGTAGCGTCGCCTTGTGCGAAGCGGTCCGATAGATCGCGAGATCGGGAAGCGGAATACGCATATCTGCCGGGAGACGGGAGCGGTGTTGCAGCACGGCTTCCACCGACTGGTCCGTGATCGGGAGAAGCACGGCTGCTCCAATGCGCTCCGCTAGTCGGCCGACTGCGGCCGCGAATTCCTCAGGATCCTCCAGCGCGTTCTGCGTCACCGCATGCGAGCGTACGGAGCGGCTCGCGCCGGCGAGGGACAACCGCGAAGGCCCGACGACGTGGACTTCATAACCGGCGGACACAAGGGAGCGGGCCGCCGCCAGGGTTGCGCGCTCGTTGGCATCCGTCAGAAGCACCCGGCTGGCGTGCATCGTCTGCCTTTCCCCCTTGATACCACCTGTGGCGCCAGCGCCACACCCTGTCCCTAAGGCCCCCCGTGCGGCTGGATGTCGGTCGGCGGCCGGGACCGACACTTGTGGCCTTCCTCTTGCACGGCGAAGCCAACACAAGGTACCTCCGACATCGGAAGGGCAAGATTTCGGCCATCCCCATGATAGCGAGAGAGTCGCCCGCGTCACCTCGCTCGCTGCGCGTGGCCTTTGTCGGCGCGGGAAAGATGGCCCGCCAACACCTCCAGGCGCTGCGGTACGTGGCAGTGCCGCACCGCGTGCTCTCCGTCTACGATTCGTCCGTGCGGGCTGCACGGGAGCTCGCCGCGCTCGCCGGTGCCGTGGCATATCCCTCGCTGACCGCGCTGCTTGGGGATGCCGAGCCGGACGTTGTACACGTCTGCACCTCGGCGGGAATGCATTTCGAAGCCGCGCACCAGGCGTTACAGGCGCAGGCGCACGTCTACGTTGAAAAGCCCTTCGTCGATACCCAGGACGAAGCGGACGTCCTGCTGCGACTCGCGGCAGGGCGGAACCGTCTAGTGTGCGCTGGGCACCAGCTGCTGTGGGATCGCGCATTCCGCCAATGGTCGGCGCGTGCCGCCGAGCTCGCCCCCATGCGTCTCGTTGACAGCCACTTCACGTTCAACCCTTCCCGGCTGCGCCTCGATCGGGCGGGGCCGACGGCGTTGGCTGAGCAGCTCCTAGACATCCTGCCGCATCCCCTCTACACGCTGGTGGCGGCGCTCGAGCGGTTCGGCGGACCTGATCCCGTCGTCACCTCCCTGATGGCGAGCCCGACGGAGGTCGCAGCATCACTCGGCGCCGGGAAGGTGACCGGGCGCTTGTTCGTGAGTCTCCGTGCGCGTCCCATTGCCTCGACCCTCACCGCCAGCGGAGACGGCGGCTCCGTCACGGCCGATTTCGTCCGCTCCATTGCGTTCGGCGCAGGCAACCCGGGCACCACCTCAATCGAGAAAATCTTCAACCCCGCGCTCGAGGGGTGGCAGCTGCAATCGCGGGCGGCCGTCAGCCTCTTCAGGCGGTTGCTGGCCCGTGAAGGTTATCCCGGCCTCGCCGAGATCCTCGGGGCTTTCTATCAGGCGGTGGCGTCGGGCGGTGTTTCGCCCCTCCCCCCGGAACATCTGCGCTCGGTGACAGCGCTCCATGAGGAGATCGGCGAAGCGGTGCGGCGCGCGACTCGGAGCGCCAAGCCAGCCCGCACAGCTCTCCCCCCGGCCGCGCCCGTTGCGGTCGTCACAGGCGCGCGCGGCTACCTCGGAAAGGAGATCGCCCGCTACCTGGTGCGTCGCGGCTTCCGCGTGCGTGGCGTCGGTCGGGTCGCCGACGTCGATGACCCGAACGTGCACGAGTGGGTCACGGCCGACCTGGGCGAGACCCTCCCTGCCCACGGGCTCGTGGACGCCGCGGTGGTGATACATGCCGCCGCCGAGACGGCTGGAGGCTACGAGGCTCACCAGCGCAACTCGATCGACGCCACGAGAAACGTGCTTCGCGCGATGAGCGCCGCCCACGTGCGCCGGCTGGTGTACGTCAGCAGCCTGGCGGTCCTTCGGCCCCCGCGCACGCCGTGGGAGCGGCTGAACGAGCGAACGCCGCTCGCCCGGAGCCCGCGGAAACTCGGCCCCTACATCTGGGGAAAATGCACAGCGGAGCAGCTGGTCACCGCCGACGCAGCGCGGCTTGGCATCGTCCCCCGCATCATCCGACCCGCGGCGCTCATCGACCTCGACCACCCCGACCTGCCGGGGCGCATGGGCCGTCGCCTGTTCGGGCGGTGGCACTTGGGCCACGGACGCCCCGGCCTCCCGATGGCGATCTGCGACGTGAGCGTCGCCGGAGCAGTTATCGCCTGGTGCGCCGAGTGCTTCGAGGACGCCCCGCCAGTACTAAACCTCGTCGACGGAACGCGAGCGACGCGACGCGACCTCCTCCGCGCGTTCCGGCAACGCGGATGGCCCGGGCGGGTCGTGTGGGTTCCGATCAGTCTGCTTGCAGCCCTGCTGAGCGCTGCACGGGCTGTACTGGCTCTCGCGCGAGGGCAATGGCCGACCCGTCTGGCCGCCTGGGACATCCTCCGCCCTCGTCGTTACGATGACGCCGTGGCATCGCGCGTTCTGGCCCTGTCGATGCGAGATGAACGGACACACAGTTGGAAGGCAGAGGCCGCGGGGATACCCTCAGGGCGGGGGGAGTTGGACGGTTGAGGGAATCCATGACTCGGGCATTGCCTGCGCGCCTCGGTAGCTACCGCCCGGCCATGGTCGGGGCCACGCATCCAAGCGACGCGACGTGGGACGCACTCTTAGTGTGCGTGGCCGCATACATCTTGTGCGCGGTGGGTCGTTTTCACCAACTCCTCCCCGTTCTCCTTCCGTTCAAGCCGCTACTCATCGCTGGAATTCTGTCGATCGTTCTCTATCTCGCCGCCGCCCGTGGGCTCCGGGGCGTCAACACGCTTTGGAGCCCGACCACGAGATACGTTCTCCTCATGCTGCTCTGGGTCGCGCTGTCGGTGCCCGGCGCGCTCTGGCCAGGCGGGGCCTTCCGGCTGCTCACCGAGGGTTTTATTAAGACCGTCGTCATGTATTTCGTGATCGTCGGAGCAGTGCGCGGAGCGCGCGACGTCGAACGGTTGGCATTCGTGTACTTCCTGAGCGCTGCCGTCCATGCCGCGGTCGTGGTGATGCGGTTCAGCCCGAGTGACGGCGATCGGCTGGGGTATCTGTACTACTACGACGCGAATGACTTCGCCACTTTCGTCGTCAGCGCGATTCCACTCGGGCTGTACTTCCTCCTCGCACGGCGCCAGCTGGTCCGCCGCGCGGTTGCCGGTGCCGGGCTCGTCGTCCTCGCGACGGCTTTCGTTCGCTACGGCTCGCGGGGCGGCTTCCTCGCGCTCCTCAGCGTGGCGCTCTTCGTGCTGGCCGGCTATGGCTCGGTGCCCTTACGCTGGAGAATGTTCGGGACCGTGCTCCTCGGGCTGCTGTTTGCCGGAGGCGCGAACGACGGCTACTGGCAGCGGATGGAGACTATGTTCCACCCAGAACAGGACTACAACTACACTGCCCCCAGCGGCCGCTGGCAGCTCTGGCAGCGGGGCCTCGGCTACATGCTGCAGCGCCCGCTCTTCGGGGTAGGCGCGGGCAACTTCGGCAGTGCGGAAGGCAAGATTTCTCCTCTGGCCGAGCTGCAGGAACGGGGAATCGGCGTGAAGTGGTCGGCCGCTCACAACAGCTTTGTCCAGATCGGCGCCGAACTCGGCGTGCCTGGACTGGTCTTCTTCGTCGGGGTTTTTGTCACCACATTCGGAGCGCTCCGCGCGGTGCGTCGGGCCGAGTCCCGCGTCGCGCCGCTCGGACCGGGTCCCCCTCGTCTCGCGCACCCACTGATGGCGTCGCTGGTCGGGTTCACGGTGGGGGCTTGCTTTCTGACCTTCGGGTACGAGGCGATGCTGTACACCCTCGCTGCGCTCGCCGTGGCGCTCCGGAAGGTCACGCCGGCCGCCACGCTTGGGATCCCCCGACCCGGACCGGTGCTCCAGCCCCGGCGCCGGTGAGCACGCCCAAGACGACCGCCCCAGTCACTTGCGCGCAGTTCAGTGCCCGTGCATGACGCTCCAATAATCGCTTCGCATACTCTGTCCCACCACAGTCCAGTCGTAGAACTCTTGGGCGGTCCCTCTCGCATTCATTTCTAACCGCGACCGAAGTTCCGAGTCCTGCAACACTCGCACAACCGCATCAGCGAACGCCTTTGGTTCGTCTCGGATGAGTATGTTTGTGCCATCAACGGCCTCCAACCCCTCGCACCCGATGGAGGTCGAAACGACGGCCTTGCCCATTGCCCAGGCGTCGAGGATCTTGAGCCTCGTGCCACCACCGACGCGGAGGGGCACCACGCAACAAGATGACTCTGCCAGGTACGGGCGAAGGTCGCAAACGTGGCCGATAGCCGTAACCCCAGGTTCTGACCCGTACCGAGCCCGATCTGAATCTGAGCTGGCTCCGATCAGATGGAGCGACGCCTGACGCTGCGCACGACGAATGCTCGGCCAAATGTCCCGAAGCATATGCTGCACCGCGTCCCGGTTGGGGAACGTAGGGGCGCCGACAAATACGAGCCTTCCCGGCACAGGGGCTGCGCCAGGGATCGGCTGGAAGTACGCGGTGTCCACGCCGTTCGGGACGACGACCGTCTTCGAGGCTGGAGCAAGAGATCTTAGCCTCTCCGCATCCTTGTCTGACATCATGACGTTCAGACGGAACCGTGGGCACAGTCGCCGCTCCACGTGCTCGAGCAAGCGCGCATGGTATGCTATATAGCTGCCGAGGACGCGAGACCTCACTCGTTGAGCCTCAAGCCGCAGCAGGTGCGACTCAACGCTGTGGTGCGTGCAGACCGTCGGAACGGCCGGCAGTTCACTCAGCCACCGATAGAGATCAAGACTGTCGAGGTGAATCATGTCGAAAGCAACATCTTGCACCAGCTGGCGAAGTTGAGACCGGAAGCGTTCGCTGTCGTACAGAAAGAACGTGTACGGACGGCTGGTGAGGGTGGCTCGCAGGTGATCGAAGACTTGTCGGACGGCAGAGTGCTCAGCGGGAATCAGCACTGGAGCACCAACCTGATGCACTACGCGCGCTAGCTCTCGGCATGCGTCTAGACGAGCGGCCTCGTCAGACTGGTGGCCGCGGCGTGAGTACGCCAGCAGAGTCACATCGAATTCGGATTGGAGTTGCTCGAGGATATGAAACGTGCGGTTCGTAACGCCGCTGTGCGGCGGATACGGCAGGCACTGCGAGAGAAAGAGAATGTGCGGCCTGTGGGACATTCTGGTCTTCCACGGAGCCGGGATGTGGGGTCAGCCCCGGGATGTTGGGTCAGCTAATGAAACTCCACACCTAGCGCTCGGCGTGGTGGACGATCCGTTAGCAAGAAGTGTGCCGATCCCCTTGACGAGGCCTTGGCCGTAGCGACATTTGACAACCGCCGCCGCAATAGAGGGTGTTGCTCGACGCGCGCAGGGTTCAAAGCAAAAGGCCGCGTTACGTGAAGGGGCGTCGCAGGGTGAAGAACGCTGCCATAGGATGTCCCGAACCATCTGGCTCGACCCGGCGGAGCAGCACACTTGAGAGCAGCGCTTGAACGGGTGATAAGGGGAGGCCCAAGGGCCCCAACCGGTTGAGCAACGCTTCCATCCTGACGGCTCCCTCACCCCAGAAGCTCAAGTCAACAACCTCAGCCGTCGCCGAGCCCAGTAGTCTGCTGGCGAGCGCCGCTCGGTCATAGTGCCGTTCGTAGAAGATGGCCTCCGACCCGATGGGCCTGCGCTCATACACCGGGCCCTTGGCGAACGTCTCGCGGTAGCCGCGGTCATAGGGAACGGTCACGACCACGACGCCCCCTGGCCGGACGACCCGGATCAGCTCGCGGATGGCCGCCGAGTCGCCGCCGTCGGGAATGTGTTCGAGCACTGAAATCGAATAGGCAGCGTCGAAGGAGCTGTCAGGGTACGTCAGCGCGCGACCGTCCTGCAACTCGGAATACACCCGACCGGGGCCTTGCCCTTCGAGCCCTTGTGCAGCTGCGAAACGGTGGCTAAGGAGAATCGCGTCCGGCAGAATATCCGTCGCAACGACCTCATAGCCGCGGTGACGGGCAAGCATGGCAGCGAGATCTTTTGGACTGCCGACGTCGAGGATGCGAGCGCCCGCCGACTGCGTGAGCTGACGCCACACGTACGCGAACTCCACGCTGCGCCAGTAGCTCACCGGCAATGCCAGCCGTTTGAGACCTAGAACGGGCTCCTTCCGGAGCGTGCGTAGGCCAATAAGCACTCCTGCAGACCAGATTGTGAGCGGATTTGCGCGATTCAATCCCAAAGCGATCTGCCCTGTGCGACCATGACGCCATCCGGATCTACAACTGGATTGCCGGCTGGGATGCTCCGCTCGTCGGTCAAGTCGCGAGGCGGAGACGCGACGCAGGGCCGCATAAGAAGGGAGGTCCTCACTACAGGCAACGGGACATCAAGCCACGCGCGACGACAGCCCTTGGCTCGCTGACTCGAGCTGAGCGAGCCAAGGGCTGAACAACGCAGGCCTACCGGCCGCTGATATGCACGTGGTCGAAGTAGTAGTGATCCGTCTCGGTCTTGACGCCACCAACTCCGCCCCACGTCGGGCTGAACTGGAACATCACAAATGAGCTGCCGGGATAGCTGACATTCGCCACGCTGGTTTTCAAGACGCCATCCACCCACAGCTTGAGCGCCCCAGAAGCTCGGCTCATGTACCATTCGACCTGATGCCATTGGCCGAACGGTACATCTGTCGCATCCACGTTGAACGTCCACCGATTGCTCCCAGACGTCACGATGTCGATGTGCCCGCCGCCCGGCCTGCCCGACCCCGTGTAGACCATATAGGCGTTCCCGGTGGGATAGAACTCGAAGCAGATTTTCTGACCTGCGCCGATCAGCTCAGTAGGGTTCGACGCCTTCCACCAGAAGCCGATGTAGATCTCTTGGACGTTAATGGACGGGTAGTAGACGGTCGCCGGGGCACTCCCCTGTACCATGCCTGAAGGATAGACGAAGTCATATATCCCGGGCGGCGAGCCTAGCGCACTCGCGTCGGTCCCCAGCAGCGCCCATCCCTGCTGATTCCCGACCGACGAGTTGAAGTTGACATGCCAGCCTGGACTGCCCGGGATCGGGACGTCGCCCGACGTTGGCAGCGCGACATCGAGTCCCCAATCGGTGACGAGCGGGAGGCCAGCCGGCTCGTTGGGCCACACTCCCGGCGGTGGCGGCGGCGGTGGCGGCGGTGGTAATGTAGTCACGGTGACAGTCGCCAAACCGCTCTGCCCCTCACTCGTAGCCGTGTCCGTGGCCGTGCCCGCCGCCACTCCGTAGGCCATTCCACTCTGGCTCAGGGTCTGCACCGAGCTGTTATTCGTCGCCCAAGTGATCACCCGGCCGGTCAGAGGATTGCCGCTGGCATCCTTCGGCGTGGCCGTCAACTGCATCGACTTGCCCACTTGAACGCTCGCCGTCGCCGGGGTCACCGCCACAGACGCCACAGAGACTCGGGGAGCCGTGCTGGCAGTAGACTTCTGACAGGCCGCTACCGGGATGGCGATCCCCACGATTGTAGCGTGGAGCAGCACCAGGCGTCGGGACAGGTTGTGCTTGAATGGCATCGATGTCCGCCTTTCAGTTCTCAAGATGGCCCCAAGTAAAACAGGCCGCCAGCCTCGACCGATGTCGATTCGCTGGCGGCCCGGCGGGCAAGGCGAGCACACTCCGTAGCCCCGTGGCTCTGCGTCGCCGTCTTTCGACGGCTTTGCTCTGAGCAGCGATACCAAGAACCTAAGTAACGACCTATTACCGAACAGAATTGTTCCCACGCGAGTTCTAGGTCTGTGATTCACCGCACAGTGGACCAGGCAATATGCAAGAACCGGTCGGCAGACGTCGGTTCAAACGGTTTCAGATTGGTCCACGATGCGTTCAGCACCCCGGCGCCCGCTGCGTGGGCGAGCACGAAGCTTGCGTCGCGTGCGTGATCATACGACCTACCATTGATGCAAGCGCTTCCGGCCTTCCTGTACGCCGGCCTAAGGGCAACCGGCGGTATCGCCGTCGCCCGGCACGTATTCAAGGGCGGTCTCGTCCTGTGCTACCACAACGTGATCGCGGAGCGCGGCGGGGCTGGGGTGGGCGACCCCGGGGTGCACATGGGCGTCCAGCGATTCCGGGAGCAGATGCGATGGCTGGCCGCGACCTATGAGGTGGTATCGCTGGCTGAGTTCGTGGCCCGGCTCGCCGCCGGCAAGTCGCTTCGCCGGGTGGCGACGATCACGTTCGACGACGCTTACACCGGCGTATTCATGAGTGCCCTACCCGTGCTGCCCGAGCTCGGCCTCCCCGCGACCGTGTTCATCGTCGCGGGAGCCGCCGAGCGGCGAGAGCCTTTCTGGTGGGATCACCCGGGCGTGCAGAGGCTGGCGACGACGGTGCGTCGCGAGCAGTGGCTTGGCGCGCTGCGCGGCGATGGGGAGGTGATTCTCCGACACCTCGGCGTCGCTGCTCGGACGACGCTGCCGAACGAGTACTTGCCCGCTGACTGGGATACGCTCAGAGCGGCTGCCCGTTCGGGGGTGGCGCTCGGCGTCCACTCCGATACGCACCGTTCCCTGCCGCACCTCACCGACGCCGAACTGCAACGCGAGCTGCTCGCCAGCCGCGACGTCATCCGACTCCGCACCGGTGTCGAAGCGGAATTCTTCGCGCACCCCTACGGCATGTGGGACGCTCGGGTGCGAGATTCGGTCCGCGCTGCGGGTTACCGCGCAGCTTTCACGCTCGATTATGGACTCTCGGTTCCCGACGCCGACCGCTGGGCGCTCCCCAGGGTCAACGTGCCCGCAACCATCGGCCCGGCTGCCTTCCAGGCTTGGAGCGCTGGTCTGAAGCTCCGTTGGTCGCTCCCCTGGTAGATACGGACGCCCTCGGCGCGATCCGCGGCGCCCGCATCGCCCAGGTGATCGGGTCGGACGGGCCGGGTGGAGCCGAGCGGATGCTGGTCGACCTGGCAGCGCAGCTCCAAGCCCAGGGCTGCTACAGCCTAGTGATGGTGCCCACCCTGGGCGACGAGTGGTTGGTACGCGCAGCCGCGGCCGCCGGACTCCCTGTAGAGCACTTCCACCTCGACCGCCGCGTGACGCCGAGCTGCGCGCGGTGGCTGGCAGCGACGTTCCGAAAACACCGGATCACGCTCGTACACAGCCATGAGTTCGAGATGACCGTGTACGGCGCTTGGGCAGCGCGGTATAGCGGCATCGGTCATGTCGCTACAATGCACGGCAGCCGCTACTACGCTCAACGGTTTCGCCGGCGCCTCGCTCTGCGAGCTGCCTGGACGCTCGGGGGGCGGCTCGTGGCGGTGTCCAGTCGGCTCGCGGATCATCTCAGCCGCGACCTCTGGATCCCGCCCGGACGCGTTGTCACGATCCCGAACGGTGTCCGCTGGAGCCCCAGCGCCGGGCCGGCGATCCGTGAGGAGCTGCACCTCGGGTCGGCTGACACTTTGATTCTGGCGGTCGGGAACCTCTACCCTGTGAAGGGACACGACTATCTCATCGACGCGCTGGCGCGGATCGCGGAGCGTCATCCGGCCGCACACATGGCGATCGCCGGACGCGGCGAACTGGAAGAAAGCTTGCGGACCCGGGCGCGCATGCTCGGAGTCGCGAACCGCTTTCATTTGCTGGGGCTCCGCTCGGACATCCCTGCCCTGCTCCTGGCAGCCGATGTCTTCGCCCTTCCTTCCCTGTCCGAGGGACTGCCGCTGGCGCTGCTCGAGGCCATGTGCGCCGGTCGGCCCATCGTCGCCAGCGACGTAGGCGACGTGCGCGTTGCGCTGAACGACGGCGAGGCCGGGCTCCTCGTCGAGCCAGGGAATGCCGAGCAACTCGCGCGCGCGCTGGACCGGCTCTTAAGCCACCCGGAAGAAGCGAAGCGACTCGGCGACGCCGCCGCCCGCCGCGCCGCCGCCGAATACGACATCACGCACATGCTCGCACGGTACGCCGAGATATACCAAGACCTGCTCCGGCAATCGATGCGCGGGTAGGTGCCGGCGACCGTGCGACGCAGCGGGGCGGATGTGCACCGCGCCGCTGCATTCGCGAACTGAAAGGCGCTCGAGAACCTCGACGGTTCGGTCTGAGGCCAGCTACGGGTGGCTCGTCGCCACGGTGAGCGCGTCCACCCACATGGTCTGGTCGACGGGCGACCCCCCCGAGCCGATGTAAGGCGCGATCAAGAACTGATGGAAGTTGATGCTGGCGCGCGCGCTCGTGCGGTAGAGGATGTCGTGCCGGTCGATTACCAGCGTCCCGTTCAACCAGTACTGCATCACGCCATCCGTCTGCGCCACGCCGTTCACGATCGAATTGATCTGGAAGTACACCTCAACGAAGTTCCAGTTGCCCTTGTAATTCGGCCCCGGATTCGGTTGAAACCACGGCTGGCTCGGTTGCAGTTCCTTGTCGTTGTACCAGGGCGGCAGGATGAAGCAGGTTGTCACAACGTTGCTCTCCACGACGCCGTTACAGCCGCAGGTCGAGCGGTTCTCCGTTACGCCGACCAGATTCACGGGCGGCGTCCCAAGGCTCGTATTGATTGCCTTGTTGTCCTGCAGGGCCAGCCGTGGAATCCCACCGTTCTGGTAGTTGTGTTCAATGTAGGCGGTGAGATAGTTGTTACCGGGGCCGTCATAGGCACCGTCCAGATCACTCAGGATCTGGAATTCGTGCGGATGAAACAGATGGCCTGAGCCGACCCAGTTCGCGCTGTATTTCACCCAGTAGCTGACGTAGAGGGTGGGTGTCGCCGGGAATAGGTGCCGCGCCGCTCCACCCCACGTCGGGGTCGTCGCGCCGACCGTGAAGTGAGCCTCGAGGGCAGCCGTACTGCCCGCGATGTGCTGCGTGTCCGTGATCGGCAAGCGTGTGTGGTCGTACCAGCCCCGCGACCCGAACGCCGTGTCCGCGAAGTTCTCCTGAAAGAGGACACTTCCCCCTGACGCCGATACCGAGATGGCCGACGTGCCGCTTTTGCCCCCAGTCGTCGCCGTGATCGTCGCGGAACCCGCAGCCACTCCTGTCACCAG
>Ga0137409_10000383_pt1 | contig 48008 bp, 50 predicted proteins | sample CZODoug1_16funga_FD_122059 | JGI IMG/M metagenome (GOLD analysis project Ga0137409, IMG submission 122059) | Vadose zone soil fungal communities from Angelo Coast Range Reserve, California, USA - CZODoug1_16fungal (Hybrid Assembly) | ecosystem: Environmental > Terrestrial > Soil > Vadose zone...
ACCCCCGGCGGGGGTCGAACCCGCGCTGGACCGGGTTTAAGCCGGCTGCCTCTGCCATTGGGCTACGGGGGCAAGACAAATCATGCCCCGCCGGACTATTTCGAGTACTCGAAAAAGCCCTTGCCCGTCTTGCGGCCGAGGTGCCCGTCTTCGACCAGCTTGCGCAGCACCTCGGGCGCATCCGATCCCTCGCCTTGGCGGTGGCGATCCTTCATCGCCCCATAGAAGATGTCGAGGCCGCTGAAATCGAGCAGGTGGAATGGACCCATCGGCCAGTTGAGACCTTTCTGGACCGCGATGTCGATGTCCTCGGCGCTCGCATAGCCGCCTTCGAGCAGTCGCATTGCTTCTTCTGACGCGGCGAACAGAATGCGGTTGACGATGAAACCCCAGATCTCCTTCTGCAGCAGCACCGGCGTCCGGTCGATGCTGCGGACGAACTCCATCGCCGCGGCGATGGTCGCGTCGGACGTCTTGGGGCCCCGCACGACCTCGCAGAGCTGCATCACCGTGACAGGATGGAAAAAGTGCATGTTGCAGCACTGCTCGGGCCGGCCGGTGATGCCGGCGAGCCGGCTGATCGCGATGGTGCTGGAGTTGCTGGCGAGGATGGCGTCCTTCTTTGCGTGCCGGCCAAGGCCTTCGAAGACCTTCTTCTTGGCCTCGAAGTCCTCGATCACCGCCTCGATCACGAGATCGGCGTCGGCGGCGGACGCACCGAGGTCGTCCGAGTCCTCGATGCCGGCGAGGGCTTTCGTTGCTGCGGGCTCCGCGAGCCGTCCCTTTTCGACCGCACGATCCAGCAGCCGGCGGTTCTGAGCGCGGGCGCGGTCGAGCTGACCCGGGACGGAGTCGACCAGGGTGACTTCGTAGCGGCCGGACAGCGCGGTCTGGAGCGCGATCTGCGAACCCATAGTCCCCGCGCCAACCACCAGCACGCGCTTCAATTCATGCATGCGAGTGAGCATGAAGGAATTCGAGAACGCGGCGCAGGCCGCTGTGGATTCGATCCCCGAGGAGTTCCAGCCTTATCTCGAGAACACCGTTTTCGTGATCGAGGAGAGCTCGCCCGACGGGTTGATGGGCTTGTACGAGGGGGCGACGGCCCTGGCCGCGGGTGAAGGGATGCCCGAACGAATCACGCTGTACAAGCGGGCGCACGAGCAGGCGTCGAGGTCGATGAAGGAGCTGGTCGACGAGGTGCAGCGCACGATCCTGCACGAGATCGGCCACCACTTTGGGATGGAAGAGGACGACCTGCCTTTCTAGCGCAGCGTCCAGAAAGCCCGGTCCCATAGGATCAGCGGGTCGCCGGAGCCGGCGGTGGCGGCAGTCACCTCGCCGACGCAAATGTCGTGGTCACCGGCCGCATGGACATCCAGGAGCGCGCACTCGAGCCATGCCGCGCATCCTTCGATCAATGGGATGCCGTTGGCGCCCAGGCGATGCGGCACGTCTCGCCACTTCGGGTCGATCGCCGGAGCGCGCCCCGCAAACCGGTCCGCAATGAATTCCTGCGAGCGCGTCAGCACATTGACGTTGAAGGCCTTGCCCGCCACGACCGCGGCTCGGGTGGCCGCCTCGCGCTCGAGCCCGACCAGGACCAGGGGCGGATCGGCTGAGATGGAGACGAGGCTGCTTGCGGTGAGCCCGCGAAAGCCGTTCTCGGCCCGCGCGCTGACGACGACCACCCCCGCCGGCACCCGCGCCATGACGTCCCGAAAGTCGTGCTCAGCCAACTGCCGCACAGCCTAACCGCGGGGCGGGGGTCCCTTTACCCTCCGACGGTAGAATCGACGGCGAGTCGAGGCGCCGTCGCCAAGCGGTTAAGGCAGAGGTCTGCAAAACCTCCATCCCCAGTTCGAATCTGGGCGGCGCCTCCAACTCCGAAGAACCAGGCCGACTGTATCCTTTCAGCCCTTGCGACTACGCCTTTCCATCGTCTCGCTTACGATCCTCGTTCTGGCGACCGGTTGTGCCGGCCTGAACAGTGCAGTCAGGGCGACTCCGACGAGGTCAAGCACTCCGAGTCCCGCTCTCTTGCCATCGCCCATGCCCACGCCCTCGCCTTTCACGCCGACGACCACAAGCCCCGACAAGGACTCGTTCAAGCTTGCCAGGTTTGCGGACGGCCTTCAGAGCCCCGTATACGCAACGGACGCACAGGACGGGTCGGGTCGCCTCTTCATCGTCGAACAGATCGGCCGCATTCGCGTGCTGAAGAACGGCCAGCTTTTGGGCACGCCCTTTCTCGACATTCACTCTCTTGTCGTGTCGGGCGGCGAGCGCGGATTGTTGAGCGTGGCGTTTCATCCGGACTTCGCGTCAAACGGCGTTTTCGTCGTCAACTACACGCGGGCGTCCCCGAACGCTGCCGACGTCGGCGACACCGTAATCGCCCGCTACCGGGTCACGCCGCCAGGTGCTGACGTTGCCAATCCCTCCACCGGTCAGACCTTGCTGACCATCGACCAACCCCAGCCCAACCACAACGGGGGCCTCGCCATGTTCGGGCCTGACGGGATGCTGTACATCGGCATGGGCGATGGCGGAAGCGCGGGCGACCTAGGGGCCGGCCACGCTCCCCAGGGCAACGGCCAGAGCCTCGGCACGCTGCTCGGCAAGATGTTGCGCATCCAGGTGGGGCGGACGGGGCCCTATACGGTGCCGGGCGACAACCCGAGCCTGGGCGCCGGCACGAGGCCCGAGATCTGGGCGTATGGACTTCGGAACCCATGGCGATTCAGCTTCGACCGCGCCACAGGTGACATGTACATCGGCGACGTTGGCCAGAACGTCTGGGAGGAGATCGACGTCCAGCCCGCGGGCAGCGCCGGCGGGACGAACTATGGCTGGCCCGTCTGGGAAGGCGCGCATCCGTACCGCGGTGGGTCGCTCGTTGGTGACACCAAGCCAGTCGCCGATTACTCCCACGCCGGCGGGAACTGCTCCGTGACCGGCGGCTATGTATACCGGGGCACGAGGGTCCCCTCACTGCGGGGGTTCTACTTTTACGGCGACTACTGTTCCGGGAGGCTGTGGTCGCTGGTGCAGCTTGGCGGCCAGTGGCATGCCTCGCTGATCCTTGACACTGACCTGCTCATTTCGTCATTCGCCGAGGACGAGACCGGTGAGCTTTATATCGTGGACCTCAGAGGCTCGGTGTACCGATTCGACCCGAAGTAGTTCAGGAGCGCTTGGACCCGACTCACCACTTGTTGCGGTGGACCATTTCGGCGAACTTGCGCCGCCGCTCCTTGAACTTCGACGGGTCGAAAAGTTCGTCCGCCGCCGGATGACCGAGACCGATGACCCCCAGAAGCTTGTGGCCTTCCGGGACTCCGAGGTCGCGCAAGGCGGGCGCGTCCATTCCTTCGTGCAAGCCGAAATAGAGCGCGCCGACACCAAGGTCAGTCGCGGCGAGCAGGATCAGCATGATCGCCATCGCGGTATCGACGTCCCAGAACTTCACCGGCCACCGCGCCTCATCCGTCAATCCGAAGGCGATCTTGTCCGGGCGCGAGTACCTCTCGAGGTAGGCCGACTTGTTGGTGAGCGGCAGGACGAGCACCGTCGGTGCGGTGTCCGCGAAGTCTGGAGGGGTGGGCCATGCGGGGTCGTCCGTGACCTCCCAGAAGCGCGCGACCGTCTCCGGCCGCTCCAGCACGACGAAATCGAAGCCCTGGCTGAAGCCCGCCGATGGAGCGTGGCGAGCGCTTTCCACGATGCGATCCACCAGTTCCGGCTCCAGCGGGCGCTGGTCGAACTTGCGCACCATCCGCCGCCTTCGGAGAAGTTCCTCGAACGCCGCCACGGTGCACCGAGAATAGCGCGGTATCGGCATCAGGTTGGGCTCGGTTAAACTCGGCTGAGCATGGGCCTGGCCCAGATCAAGATGCCGCAGCTCGGTGAATCGGTCACCGAGGGCACCGTCGACAAGTGGCTCAAGCACGAGGGCGACCTTGTGAAGCGCGACGAGCCGCTGGTCGAGGTCGTCACGGACAAGGTCAACGCCGAGATCCCGTCTCCTTTTGAAGGCAAGCTGGTCAAGATCACCGTCACCGAAGGCGAGACGGTAAGCGTTGGTGCGGTCCTTGCCCAGATCGAAGTCAAGGACGCGGCCGGCGCAGCAGCCCCACCGGCGCCCGCCAAGCCCGCCCGCGAGACTGGAGCAGCGCGCACAGAGGCTCCGCCCGCGCCCGCCGTTGCAGCGACGGCCGAGAACGGCGGCGGAGAACGGGCCCGCCTGTCCCCCGCCGTCAGGAAGCTGGCCGCCGAGCACGGGATCGACGCCGGCAGCCTGCGCGGATCCGGCATGGGAGGCCGCGTGACGCGTGACGACGTCCTGGCGGCTGTGGGTGGCGGTCAGGCTGCCGCCGCGGCGCCCGTCGCACCACCGCCGGCGACTGCGCCGGCGCCAACGCGAGTCGACGGCACGCGCGAGGAGCTCGTGAAGTTGAGCGTGATGAGGCGCTCGATCGCCGAACACATGGTCCGCAGCCTTGCCACCTCGCCGCACGCCTGGACCCTGCAGGAGATCGACATCACCAACCTCGTGAGATATCGCGAGGCCGAGAAGGAAAACTTCAAGCAGCGGCATGGAGTGGCGCTGACGTACTTGCCGTTCGTGGTGCAGGTCCTGTGCGAGGTGCTCAAGCAGTACCCGTGGCTCAACTCGACCTGGACTGCGGACGGTGTCATCCTCAAGCGCTACATCAACCTCGGCATCGCGGTCTCCATCCCCGACGGCCTCATCGTGCCGGTGCTGAAAGACGCCGACCAGCGGGGGTTCACCGACCTCGTCAAAACCCTGAACGACCTCATCGAGCGCGCTCGCAACAAGCAGTTGAAACCGGAGGACGTTCAGGCGGGCACATTCACGCTCAACAACACGGGAGCGACGGGGTCTGTGGCGAGTCAGCCGATCATCAACCAGCCGCAGGCGGCGATCCTCACCACGGAGTCGATCGTGAAGCGGCCGGTCGTCATCAACGACGCGATCGCCGTCCGTCAAATGATGAACATGTGCCTCAGCTTCGACCACCGCATCGTCGACGGGATGATGGCCGGCCAGTTCCTCGGGACCATGAAGAAGCGACTCGAAGAATGGACGCCCGGTAGCATCCGCCTGTGAGCAGCCCGCAGCCCCTGACGCCGTCGGCGATCCCTTCGTGGATCCGGGTCCGCGTCAGCGAAGGAGAGAACTTCAAGGACCTGAAGCAGATGGTTCGTTCGGGCCGGCTGCACACGGTCTGCGAAGAGGCGCGGTGCCCGAACATTTTCGACTGCTGGAATCGCCGAACTGCCACGTTCATGATCCTCGGCGACGTCTGCACCAGGGCCTGCCGGTTCTGCGCTGTAACGTCGGGCCGGCCCAGCGAGCTCGACCTCGGCGAACCGCTGCGCGTCGCGGAGTCGGTCGCAGAGCTCGGGCTGAAGCACGCGGTCATCACCTCGGTCGACCGCGATGACCTGAGAGACGGCGGAGCGGGCATTTTCGCCCGAACCATTCGGGCGATCCGCCGCCGCAGCCCCGGGACGACGATCGAAGTCCTGACGCCAGACTTCCAGGGTGACCTGGAGGCGGTGAGCACGGTCGTCGACGCCGGCCCCGACATCTTCAACCACAACACCGAGACGGTGCCGCGACTGTATGCCCGCATCCGGCCCAAAGCCGTCTACGCGAACAGCCTCGCCCTGCTGCGCCATGTGAAATCTGCGGCGCCGCACATGGTGACGAAATCTGGCTTGATGGTGGGACTCGGCGAAACCGAAGACGAGCTCCTCGAAGTCTTTCGCAACATGCGCGCGCACAACATCGACGTGCTTACGGTCGGGCAGTACCTGCGGCCGTCGAAACAACACGCGGAGGTGGTCCGCTACTACCGGCCCGAAGAATTCGCGCGCTTGAAGGAGCTGGCGCTCGCGATGGGCTTTGGGCACGTCGAGTCGGGGCCACTTGTCCGCTCTTCCTACCATGCCGATGAACAAGTCCCGGCGCGTAAGAGCCAGCTGGCTGGGTAGGACTCCCTATCGGGAGGCCTGGGACCTTCAAGCGGAGCTCGTCACCGCTCTGCGCGACGATGACGCGCCCGACACGCTGCTCCTGCTGGAGCACCCGCATGTCTTCACGATGGGCAAAGCGACACGCCCGGAGCACCTGCTGTGGGATGAAGAGAAGCGTGCTCGGCGCGAGGTGGACGTCATCTGGTCGGATCGCGGCGGCGAGGCTACCTACCACGGCCCGGGCCAGCTGGTGGGTTACCCGATCCTGAACCTCCAACACTTCTCGCTCACCATTCCCGAGTACCTGCAGAAGCTCGAGCAGTCGTTGATCGACTACCTGCGCGAGCTCGGCATCGATTCGCAGCCGGGCGAGCCGGGCCTGACCGGCGTGTGGTCGGGCGGTGAGAAGCTGGCGGCCATCGGCATCAAGCTGAACCGGTCGATCGTGAGCCACGGCTTCGCCCTCAACCTGACCACCGACCTTGCCTACTTCGACGGCATCGTCCCGTGCGGACACGCCGAGAAGCGCCCGACTTCGGTCGTGGCGATCACCAAAGAGAAGGTCGAGACGAAGGCTGCGGCACTCGCGTATGCGGAGCATTTCGCGCGCGTCTTCGGTGCTTCGCTCGAGTGGAATTCCACGCTGAAGGTCCTGCCGACGCCGGCACGCTGACCGCGGGACAGCGCTGTTGATGCTGGCGCTCGCTCCGCTCCTCGCAGACAAGGTCCCCGACTGGATTCCCGATCTTCTCCGCGAACCGACGTGGTTGCGGCCGCTCACGCAGGCTGTTCGCCTGTTCCTCCAGGATCATCAGGCCGGAGGCCTGTTCTTCGTCATCTTCCTCGAGGAGCTTGGCGTGCCGCTGCCGGCGCCGGGCGACATCGCCATCGCCTACGGCGGCTACCTGACGACGACCGGCGCGATCCCCTACCCGATGGCCTACGTCGCTGTGGTGGGCGGTGCGGTGCTGGGCAGCGCCTGCAACCTGACCATCACCCGGCGCTACGGGCGGCCGTTCATTCAGCGATTCGGCCGATATATCGGTGTTACTGACGAGAGGCTGCTGCGGGCTGAACGAATCTTCAGGCGATGGGGGCCCTGGGCGATCATCATCGGCCGCCACATCCCGGGCATGAGGATCGTGCTTTCAGCCATATCGGGAATACTTGGCGTCCCGTACAGGGTTTTCATACCGTGCGTTCTCTTATCTGCCTCGATCTGGGCCGCGATCTTCCTCGAGTTGGGGCGGCGCCTCGGACCCCAAGTTCGAGACCTGTTTCAGCTGTTTCCAGCCCACCTGGTGCCGTGGATCCTGCTGGGTTTGATCTTGCTCCTGATCGGGTATCTGGCATATGAACATGGCTTCAAACCGAAAGACCATCGAAAGCCCGTCCAAGAGCCCCGCTGAGCTGGTGCGCCTGGACAGCGTTGAGATGGACGAAGACGACGAGATCCTCCCCGACTTCGAGGCCGAGGTCGACGGGCGCCGTGTCTGGGTGACCGCCGTGCTCGAGCGGACGGCCGTGGTCGAACCCGCCCCGGGCGAGCCCAAGGTGCTGGTCAACCGGCGCCGGCTCATGGTCAACCCTGACCACCTGAGGGTCAGGCACCTGGCGAGCAAGGAAGCAGCCCGTCGCGGACGGGAAGCGGCCCGCCAGCTTCGCATGCAGGAGCACAGCTCAGCGGCTTAGCCGGCCCCGTTCGGGTCGCCTGGGCAGCTCCCGGCCACCTCGAGTGGGTCCGCGACACGGTCTGGTAAAGTGACGTGCTGCCGAACGTGGTTCGGCAGTTTTTTGTTTCCGCGGCCCAAAACCGGCCGCCTAGCCCGAGGGAAGCCACTTTATGAGCAAGATCGTTGATCTCGTTTCTCTGGCCAGCATCGTCCCACCCCCCAACCACGAGGTCAGCGGCGGCTTCAGCGCAATGGTCGACGGCAAGCAGGTTCGCGTGCGGGCCGTGCTCGAGCGGACCGTCGTGATCGAGCACTACGAGGGCGGCGAGCGCAGCGTCGTCCGCAAGGACAACTGCATGGTCAAGCCCTCGGCAGTCGCGTTCGTCCCAGGGAACCCCAACAACGGCGTCGGCCCCCGCCAGTGGCGCCGGCTGCCAGGCAAGCCACCCGCGACCCCCAGGGTCGGCCCCTAAGCCACTAGTCCCCGAGGTGTCCCTGCGCCGATAGGGTCAGGAACGCTGGGAACGACCTGGCCAGCGCGACCTCCTCGAACACGGCGCGCGCGTCACCGAAGCGGCTCTTCTTCCAGCCATCCTCGCCGAGGCGCTCCCGAATCTCTGCCATCTCACCGTCCGCGATCTCACGCACAAGGTCTTCACTGACGCTCGGACCCTCGGCGAGATGCGACGAATGCCTGATCCACTGCCACACCTGCGATCGCGAGATCTCCGCCGTGGCCACGTCCTCCATCAGGTTATTGATCGCCGCGGCGCCGACGCCCCTCAACCACGACTCGATGTACTGGATCCCGACGCTCACGTCCATCCGCAAGCCGTTCTCGGTGATGCTCCCGCCCGGAACGCGAACGTCTATGAGCTGCCCCGCCGTGACCGAAACGTCGGGCCTCTGACGATCGAGCTGGTTGGGCCGGTCGCCGAGCACCTTGTCGAATGCCGCTGTCGCCGTGGGCACGAGGTCCGGATGCGCAACCCATGTCCCGTCGAAACCGTCTCCCGCCTCGCGATCCTTGTCTTCCTTCACCTTGGCCAGCGCCACGCGGTTGACCTCGGGGTCACGACGGGACGGGATGAACGCGGCCATCCCGCCCATCGCGTGCGCGCCGCGCCGGTGACAAGTCTTGACCAAGAGCAGGGTGTAGGCGCGCATGAACGGCACCGTCATCGTCACCTGCGCGCGGTCGGGCAGCACGAGGTCCGGCCGGTTCCGGAACTTCTTGATGATGCTGAAGATGTAGTCCCACCGCCCGGCGTTGAGACCGCTCGAGTGGTCACGCAGCTCGTACAGGACTTCCTCCATCTCGAAGGCGGCGAGGATCGTTTCGATCAACACCGTGGCGCGGATGGTGCCGCGCGGTAGGCCGAGGTCGTCCTGCGCAAAGTTGAAGACGTCGTTCCACAGCCGCGCTTCGAGGTGACTCTCGAGCTTGGGTAGATAGAAGTAAGGGCCGCTGCCCTTCCTGCCAAGCCGCTCGGCGTTGTGAAAGAAGTACAGGCCGAAGTCGAACAGGCTGCCCGAGATCGGCTTGCCCCCCACCTCGACGTGCCGCTCATCCAGGTGCCAACCTCGCGGACGGACCACGAGCGTGGCGACCTTGTCGTTGAGCCGGTACTCCTTGCCTTCAGGGCTCGTGAAGTCGATCCGCCTTTCGATGGCGTCGATCAGATTCACCTGTCCCTCGACCAGGTTCGCCCACGTCGGCGAGTTGGCGTCTTCGAAATCCGCCATGAAAACCCGCGCGCCCGAATTCAGGGCGTTGATCAGCATCTTGCGATCGGTCGGACCGGTGATCTCGACCCTCCGGTCCTCCAGGTCTTTCGGGGCCTTCGCGACCTTCCATTCCGAATCGCGAACCGATTTCGTTTCCGTCAGGAATTGCGGCGACTCCCCTGAATCGAGGCGCGCCTGGCGCTCGTCCCGCTTTCGCAGCAGCTCCAGGCGTCGATCGCCGAACTCGCGCTGCAGACGGCCGACGAACGCAAGAGCTTCGGGGGTGAGAACCTCGGTCGAGCGCCCCTCGTTCGGGCCCTTGAGCGTGACCTGCTCAGTGGTGGCCATCGCCGCCAAATCTACAGGAGGAGTTCACGTGCCCGTCAGTCGCTCGACCACCGGCGCCAGCGACTCGGCGACCTCGCCGGGGACCATGACGTAAGAGATCCCGAAGCGTTCTCGCCTGGCTTTGAGGTCTTCGACGATCTGCTCGATGGTGCCGATCAGGAAATGCGGCATCTCGAGCACGTCTTTCGGTTCCGCCCCAAGTCCTGCCGCCATGGCCCCTGCGACCACATCCCGGTCATCCGTGACGTTGGCGACAAAGATGGTGACGCTCAGCTCGATTTCCGGCAGCCGATCTCCAGCCGCCTCTTTGATCCAGGCCAGCTTCTCATCGGTCGCCTCCGCAAAGCCTGTGCGGACCAGCTTCCGATTGACCCGCCCCTCGTCCAGCTTGTAGTTGACGCTGACGATGTCGGCCTCCCTTGCGGCCAGGCTCAGCATCCGGCGGCCCCCGCCCCCGAGAACGATCGGCGGGTGAGGCTTCTGCACAGCCCCAGGCCACGCCTCGAGTCCGTCGACCTTGTAGTGCTTGCCTGTGAAAGACACGCTTCCTCCGGCGAAAAAGCTCTTGATGATCGTCAACGCCTCGGTCATGCGTTCGATCCTGAGACCAGGCGGGTCGAGTGGGATCCCTGCCTGTTCGTAATCCGACGCCAACCACCCTGCGCCCAACCCGAAGTCGAGTCGACCGTCGGACAGAAGGTCCAGCGTCGCCGCCTCCTTGGCGAGCACCACCGGATGGCGGTAGTCGTTGTCGAACACTAGCGAGCCGATGCGAAGCGTGGTCGTGGCATCCGCGGCCGACATCAGCGCTGCGATCGGCCCGAGCTGGTCGCCGAAGTGATCCGGGAGGCTCAGGGTCGAATACCCGAGTGACTCCGCAAGTCGCGCCTTGTCGCGCCACTCCTTGGCGCTGGAAGCGCGGTGTTCCTGGACACCAAACCGAAACGGCCGCGGTTTCCCCACGGCCGGTTAGTATGCGGCGTGCTCGCCGCTGAACACCTCGGCGCCGTGGCGGTCATCGCCGCGACCGCGGCTGCGCTCGTCGCCGGCGCAAGGCTCCGTCCTGGCAGCTGGACGACGCTGGCCGCTCGAGCCCTGGCATTGGTGCTGGTCGCAGCCGAAGTTAGCTGGTGGATCTATCTCGCGGTGACCGGCGCCAGAGGGGCCGAGCTTGCCACCGCTCTACCGCTCCAGCTCTGCGACACCGCCATATTCGTCGCCGCGCTGGCGCTGCTGGTCAGGAAGCAGCTGCTCGTCGAGGTCACGTACTTCTGGGGTCTTGCCGGCACCATCCAGGCCTTGATCACGCCCGACCTACCGCAGCATTTCCCGAGCTTTCCGTTCTTCCAGTACTACGTGGCGCATGGAGGCATCGTGACGGCGGCGCTTTTCCTGGTCGTCGGGCTGCACCAGTGGCCGCGGCGCGATGCAGTCCTTCGAGTGCTGGCGCTCACCATCGCTTATGTCTTGGTGGTCGGGGGAATCGACGCAGCCACGGGCGCGAATTACCTGTACCTGCGCAGCAAGCCGGCCGGCGGCAGCCTGCTGGATCTCCTCGGCCCATGGCCTTGGTACATCGCCTGGGCGGCTCTGGTCGGAATCGCTTTCCTGATCATCCTCGACGCGCCGTTTCAGTGGCTCCGCCATCGGAAAGCGGAGCGAGGCTGAGGTGGTCGCTACTCACGCACTGGCTGTCAACCAAGCGCTTCGAGCGTGTTGCCCACTGTAGCGGCTTCCGCGTCACGCTTCTGGGCCGTGTTGACTCCCACGACGAGGCCGATGACAAGGACCAGCACCAAGATCCGGCTAGTTGCCCGATGGCGGGATGTGTAGTGACCTAGCTTGCCGCCCACGTTGATCCGTTCCAAACAAATGAGTCGTTCTTGTATGAGTTGGTGTCCTCGCCACCGAAGAGCAATACTGCGGAACCGATATCGACGGCAACCGCATCGCCCCGAGCGCCCACACCAGGCGCCTGCACCCAGTCAGATCCAATCCATCGCCACGCGTCGTTAACAAACCCATGTTGACTATTGCCTCCAATCAGGACGACCTCGCGCTGTGCCGAGAAGGAGGCGATGCCGAAAGCCTGTCGGGGCGACGGGCTGTGGCTTGGATTGAGCTTGGCCCAGGCCGAGCCGTTCCAGGCCCATGTGTCATTGAGCAAGGTCATTGTCTGGAGACCGATGCCGCCAAACAGGAGAAGGGTACCGGAACTCGAGTCGAATGCCATACCGGCCCCGCTACGGGCTGGCGGGTTAGAGACATCGGCCTGGTGCCACTGGGCGCCGTCCCAGGTCCAGGTTTGGGGTATTCCGCCGCTGGCCGATCCATACACAACGGTCCGTTGCACATTTGGATCAAACACCGCCCACGACTCAGACAACGCAGGTCCTTTGCTTGCCTTGGACCACGAATGACCGTCCCACAACCATGTCTCGCTGCTGTACTGAGGAAGACTGGGATCGATCCTGCCGCCGAACGCAACGACCACGTTCCGAACTGGGTCGTATGCCATCGCCATTGCCACTCTGGGCGAAGGCGAGGTCGATGCTGGAACCCGATCCCAGCAGCCGGCACGCCAGGTCCAGGTGTCTCCCAGTAGGCTGCTCGCCGGATCACTCCATCCACCAAACATCACCGCCTCGCCTAGGGTCGGCATGTAGGCCATCGAGGCATTGGCTCGGGCGCTCGGGCGCTCGAGGCTCGCGCAGGCGAGCGGTTGGCTCGGTGACGGACTATGGCTCGGCGAGGCCGTGCGCTCGCTCGATCCGGCTCCGCCGCCAACTGTCGAACGACCGCAACCCGCAGTAAGCAGCAGCAAAGCTAATGCAATCAGCGCAGGTGTGCGAGAAGCACGGCTGTCTCCCATGACTGTTTAACGACATGCTTAACAAATTCGCATCAGTCTTGGTTACACAGAACCCTACGAGTCAATTGCTCGTTTCCAGTCACCGGACTGGGCCCACCGCTATCAGGACGCAACCCAGCGAGGCCAACCAGATCGACCGATGCGGTAGGCGACTGGATTTTCAGCTCCACTGAGCCTTAGCCAGGGCGGACCCGGTCTCGCGAACGAAGCCAGAACGTCCGCGACCGCTAGGACATTCAAGGCGACGACGAAACCAATGATCGCAACGAATGCCCCGACTGGGATCAACACCACTCACTCACCACGCCGTAGTTGGCTTCTAAAGAGAGCCGATGGGGAGGGCATACTCAATTGCCGAAACCATCGTTGTTACGAAGTCTTTGATAGCTGTGTGCGGTTCGAATACGCCTAGCTGGAGCCGATTGTAGGCGTTGGTGCCGAGGCCCAGAATCGAACTGGGGACACCGCGATTTTCAGTCGCGTGCTCTACCAACTGAGCTACCTCGGCACGGCGGATGATTCTATCGGCCGGGAAGATGCGGCCGTTCATGCCATTCTCTCCCGGTGATGAAACGCGCCGGCGGGTGGCTCTGGATGGCTGGGGCGATTGGGGCTGTGATCGCCGTCCAGTCCTTGCGACAATCCGCCCCGCTGGTCTGGTTCGACGGCGTTCTCAACGGAGCCCGCGACCTCGTCCCGGCCGGAATCGCGATCGCGCTGATCGGCGCTGCCCTTCTGATCGGCGCGTTGATCCACGGCATGGTGTTCGACGCAACTCGGATGGAGCCTGGCAAAATCGAATACACGTACTCGAAGCGGACTCCGATGTCCTGGCAGGTCGGTTGGTTCAAGGGCAGGTTGCTGGCAGGGGCCGAATTCCAGGAGGAGTCGGGGTTCGCCGAGCTCAAACAATCATGGCGCACCGGCGAGTGGCTGCACGACCACCGCTACTTGCGAGCGACGATGGTGATGGTCGGATTGCCCCTTGTCCTGTTCGGGACGTTCGGCTCGATTGCCCTGGTCACGGATGAACCCGGAGTACGCCTCCTGTTGCTCTTGACCCTCTCTTACGTTGCGGCGCGTCTCGGGTATGCCCTGATCAGAGCGTGAGCTGGTGGGCGGTGAGAGGGTCGAACTCCCGACCTCCTCGGTGTAAGCGAGGCGCTCTGGCCAACTGAGCTAACCGCCCGGACGATTCGGAAAAGTCAGTCTACGCAGCGAGGACTGCTAACGCGGCGTTGAGCTGCGTGTCCTTCGCATACCCCTGCGCCGGCGACGCAACGTCGTACGCGTCCGTGGCGCTCGGCAGAGCGACCGCGACGTCCGGCTGCAAACCTTTGTGATCGATCGTCTGTCCATTCGGCAGGTACCACCGCTTGACGGTGAGGTGGATGTCGGAGCCGTTGGCCAGCTCGAAATCCTGCTGTACCGAGCCCTTGCCGAAAGTAACCGTCCCCACCAGCTTCGCGCGCTTATGGACCTGAAGCGACCCCGCCACTATCTCCGACGCCGACGCGCTGTTGGCGTCGACAAGCACAACCAGCGGCAGGTTCGGCGCCGCGTGGTGGCCCGACACCTCGTGGCGCTCCACCTTGCCGTTGCGGTCGCGCAGCTCAAACGTCTCGCCGCTCGCCACGAACTGGCTGATCACGTCATCCGCGGCCGAGATGAAACCTCCCGGATCCCCGCGGAGGTCGAGCACGATTCCCTCGGCTCCGGGCAGCCCGTTGGTCAGCGCGGATGCGAATTCGGTTGATGTATCCGTCCCGAATTGATAGATGCGGACATACAGGACGTGGTTGGCGATGACGGCCGAGCGCACGGTCGGCACGTGAATCTCCGCCCGCGTGAGCGTCTTCGTCAACATCTGGCCGCCGCGCGAGATCTCGAGCGTCACCTTGGTCCCGTCCGGTCCCTGGATCAACGTGGTGGCCTGGTCAGACGTCACCCCCTTCATGTCCTTGTCCCCCACCTTCACGATCTGGTCGCCCGCCTGCAGGCCTGCGGCCGCGGCCGGTGAACCGGGCACTGTCCCGGTGATCACGGGGTAGCTGGTAGTCGAGAAGCTCAGGTAGATCCCGATGCCCGAGTAGCGGCCCTGGTAGCTCTGCTGCAGCTTCTTGTACTGATCTGGGTCCAGATAAGCGGAGAACGGGTCACCCAGCGCGGAGATCAGGCCCTGCACGGTCCCGTGCGACAGCTTTTTGGTGTCGACGTTGCCATCCACGTAGTCGGCCTGCACCAGGCGGATCGCCTGCTGCAGCTCCGTGACGTCTACGTTGTTGACCGACCGGTGACCGAAATACGGAAGGTATTCGGGATACGCCTGGTCGGTGTAAATGCCCGCGACGAAGACAACGATCAGGAGGCCGAGGACGGCGCCACCCCGAAGGGCGGCGCGGCGATTCATTTCAGCAGACTAGCGAAAACCGAGCGGCTAGCACCCGAGCCAGATGCACGGATCCTTCCAGTTCCCGTTGGTCCGGATCTCAAAATGCAGATGAGGTCCGGTCGACCACCCGGTCGATCCCTCGAAGGCAATGGTGGTTCCGCGGGCCACCACCTGGCCGCTGGACAGCCCCGGAGCAAAGCTGGCCAGGTGCCCATAGTGGGTCGAGTATCCGTTGCCGTGGATGATCACGATGTAGTTCCCGTATCCGATGCTGTTCGGCCACAGCTGCACGACGCCGGTGTCCGCCGCAACCACGCTGGTCCCATACGGCCCGGCGATGTCGATGCCAGTGTGGATGTAGTGCGGCCACGGGCAGTTACCGTCGTAATACCCGAGCGGGACATAAGAGCAGCCAAACCGCTGGCTGATGCATCGTGGGCCACAAGCTGGTTCCGGCCACTCGAAGACGCCCGAGCCGCCGCCCGCCTTCTGAGCCGCGGCTTGGTACTGCAAGGCGAGCTGTGCCACTTGAGCGTCGATGGCTGCCCGCTCCGCCTTGATCTTGGCCTGCTGGTCGGCCAGCTGGAGCTCCAGCTGCTTTGCATAAGCCAACGCCGCGGCCTGCGTGGCCAGGTTCTTCTCCATGTCGGCCTGCGTGGCCTTCTGCTGCAGCATGAGCGCCGTCACCTCATTGCGCTTTACGTCCAGAGCCGAATTCGCCACCGCGATGTTGGAGCGTTCCTGGGCCAGGCCATTGAGCATCTGCCGATCCGCGGCTGCCACCTGCTGAGCGGCGATCATGCGGTTCATCATCGTGTTGAAGTTGTTCGCGGTCAGGACCAGCTCCAGGTAGTTCACCGCCCCGTGTGCGTCGATGAATCGGAGCCTTTGATTCAACAGCTCGTCCCGCACGCTTATGTGCGCCACCAATCGAGTCACTGTTGCCTCGCCAAGCCGGATCTGACGGTTGATGTCGTCGATGGTCACCTGGGTCTGTGCGATCAGCGCCTTCTGGGCAGCGATCTGATTGTTGAGGCTGTTGATCATCGTGCTGATGGCGAAGATCTGGGCCATGGCGTCGTTGATCTTCGCCTGGATGTTTTGCAGCTGATACTGGTTGTTGACCTGCTGACCGATACCCTGGCTGTACTCGACGCACGCCTTGTAGACGGCAGGAGGATCACCCGGATAGCAGTAAAGAGCGGATACCGTCGGCGCCGACTGGAGCGACTGCGGAATCCACGCAAGGGCGACGATCGCAACAGCTGCCACAACACGAAGCCGAGCCTTCATAGCTTCACGTACCGGCGAACGCCGATGTAGCTGCCGAGGGCGCCGAGGAGCGCGCCGCCCACGAGCAGGTCGCGAGCCAGGCTCACGACGAAGGACGGGTCATACGAAAGCGGGATGAACGCAATGTCTGAGCGGAAGCGGTCAACCGCGGGCTGGTAAGCGATCACGAGCAGGGCCAGTGCGAAGGCGGCGGCGATCAGTCCGGTCATCACGCCTTCGATCACGAACGGCCCGCGGACGAACCACTCCGTCGCGCCGACCAACTTCATCACCTCGATCTCTTTGCGGCGGTGATAGACCGCTGTCCGGATCGTGTTCATGACGATGACGATCGAAACCACGACAAGGATTGCCAGCAGGCCGACGCCGGCAAGCCCGAGCCAGGAAGACAGCTCCAGCATGCGGTTGACGAAATCACCCTGGTAGTTCGTCGGATCAGTCGGGTCCACTCCCGGCCAGCGTCGCGCGAGAGTGTCGATGGCCGCCACGTCGCTGAGATTGGCCACGCGAACCTCGAGCTTTGCGTCCAGCGGGTTCCCGTCGATCTGCTGAGCGAGCACCACGTTGCTCGGGTCGGCCTTGAACTGGGCCAGCGCCTGCTCTTTGGTGACGAATCGCACGTGCGTCACGCGCGGATCGGTGGAGAGCTGCTGCTGGAACTCATACACGGTCGATAGAGGCGTGTCATCGGCGACGTTGATCGAGATCTCGCTGACCTTCGCCCGGAAGCCGTCGATGACCTGCGAGAAAGCGTGCCCTACCAGCAGGTTGACGCCCGCCAGGATGAGGATGAGCGTGATCGAAACCACCGCGGCCATGCTGACCGCGAGGTTCCGCCAGAAGCTCTGCCAGGCGCTATTGAGCGCGAATTTGAGGTTTCGGTAAATCATCGTGGTATCGGCCTGAACGGTCGTCCCTGGCTACCTGGCCGGCGTCGATGGCGACGACGCGCCGGCGCAGCAGGTCGACGATCTCTCGGTTGTGGGTCGCCATCACGACGGTCGCTCCACGCGCGTTGATGCGCAGAAAGAGCTGCATGATCTCCCAGGCAGTGGCCGGGTCCAGGTTGCCAGTGGGCTCGTCGGCGATGATGAAACGCGGGGCGTGCACCAGCGCGCGGGCGATCGCCACCCGCTGCTGCTCGCCACCCGAAAGGTTGGCGGGATAGGTCTGGTCCTTTCCCGTAAGTCCGACGGTGTCGAGAGCTTCCCCCACTCGCGCGTGGATCTTGGTCTCGTCCTCGCCGTGAACGCGGAGGGCGAAGGCGACGTTTTCGTAGATCGTCAGGTTCGGGAGGAGCTTGAAGTCCTGGAATACCAGGCCGACTTTGCGGCGGTAGTGCGGGAGCTGGCGGCGCTTCATGCGGCCGAGCTCAACGCCTTCGACGAAGATCTTGCCCTTGGAGGGTTTTTCCTCCCGGATCAGGAGCCGGACGAGGGTGGACTTGCCCGCCCCCGAAGGCCCGACCAGGAATACGAAGTCGCCTTCGGGCACGACGAGATTGACGTCGCGGAGGGCTTCAGTGCCTGTGGGATAAGTCTTCCAGACGTGCTGGAAGCTGATCACCGGCCGTGTATCGAAATCTGGTGTTAGAACCATAAGGTGCGTTTCGTGCTGTGACGTTCCACGCCTGAGGGCGCGTGTGGCTAGGTCGCGGGCAGTATACCCGATGCCCCCTTTCAGTCCAACCCCTTCCGAGAGTGACAAACATGTATTTAACGGGGACGTTCGGACTTGCTTGCGCCGGCCTGCTGCGAGGCTCCGTTCTGTTGTCCCAGGCGCCAGCGCAGCCAGGCCTCGATGAAGGGATCCAGGTCCCCGTCCAGCACAGACTGCGCGTTCCCCACCTCGAGGCCCGTCCGGACATCCTTGACCAGCGTGTACGGCTGCAGGACGTAGTTTCGGATCTGGGAGCCGAACTCCGCCGGCATGACCTGGCCCCGGATCTGGTCGAGCTGCGCTGCGCTCTCCTGCTGCTGGCGCTGGAAAAGGCGCGCCTTCAGAACCTTCATCGCCATCTCGCGGTTCTTCATCTGGGAGCGCTCGTTCTGGCACGTGACCACGATGCCGGTGGGCAAATGCGTGATGCGAACAGCCGAGTCCGTCTTGTTGACGTGCTGGCCGCCGGCCCCAGTCGAGCGATACGTGTCGATGCGCAGGTCCTGCGGGTTGATCACGACCGCGCTCTCGTCTGAGCTTTCGAGCTCGGGCATGACCTCGACCAGCGCGAAGGATGTGTGCCGGCGGTGGTTCTGGTCGAAAGGCGAGATGCGCACCAACCGGTGCACGCCGTGCTCGGACCGCAGGAGTCCGTACGCGCGCGGACCGCGCACCATGAACGTCGCGCTCTTGAGCCCGGCTTCCTCCCCCGGCGACGTTTCGAGGATCTCGGTCTCGAAGCCTTTGCGCTCTGCCCACTTGAGGTACATGCGCATCAGCATCTCCACCCAGTCCTGCGCCTCGACCCCTCCCTGTCCGACCGACAGGGTGACCACCGCGTTGTGGCCTGCATACGGGTCGGTGAACAGCAGGTCCAGCTCGCGCGACCGCAGCTCATGTGCGATCGCGGCCTTCTCCTCGGCGAGCTGTTGCTCCAGCTCAGGATCGCCGTCGGCGAGCTGATCGAGCTCGATCAGGTCGCGGGCCCGCTTTTCGATGCGGTCCCAGCCTGCGATCAGCTGGCGGAGTTCGGCCGCCTCACGCGCCATCTGTCCCGCGCGAACAGGGTCGTCCCACACGCCTGGCTGAACCATCCGCGCCTCGAGGTCGTCGGCACGCTTGGCTTTCGCTGGAAGGTCAAAGGTGCTCCTTCAGCTGCAAGATCCGCTCGAGTAGCTCTTTAGGGTTCAGCTCAGCGTCCATCTAGTCTCCTAATCCGCGTGGCATGGAGAGGGGGTTTCCGTAAGGGGGACGTAGTCCCCCTTGCGATTTAGCGTCCATGGCAGCGCTTGAATTTCTTGCCGGACCCGCACCAGCACGGGTCGTTGCGGCCGATCTTACCTGCCGCGCCAGCCGGCACCGCGGCGTTCCCCGCGGGAGCGGCAGGGCGCGGCTTTCCTGGAGCGCCGTTCGAGCCAGAACCATCCGGCTCCCCTGGGCCACTTTCGAAGACCCGGCTCACCGGCGGTGGAGCAGGTGGTGCATTGCGCTGGACCTGGACCCGGAAGATCCGGGCCACGATCGACGCCTGGATTCGCTCACGCAGCTCGTTGAACATCTCGAAGGCTTCGTTCTTGTACTCGACCAACGGGTCGCGCTGGCCGTACGCGCGGAGCCCGATCCCTTCGCGGAAATGCTCCATCTGCGTCAGGTACTCCATCCACTGCCAGTCGATCGTGCGCAGCATCACGTCACGCTCGACAAGCGGCATCAGGTCTGTGCCGACCTCCTCGACCTTCTTGTCGTAGGTGTCGACGGCCGCGGCGTAGAGATGCTCGACCAGACCCTCCGGCCCGCCGTGCAGCGCGTCGTCGGGGATCTGCGAGTCGGGCGCGATGGGCAGGTACGCGTTCAGGTACTTGATCAGGCCTTCGAGGTCCCAGTTCTCCGGGTGGCGGCTCTCGCAGTGCTGCTCGACGCCCTTCGCGATGATGTCCCTGGCATAGCCGAGGATGTTCGTTCGCGCATCGGCGCCCTCGAGCACCTTGCGCCTCTCTTCGTACACGATCTGACGCTGCTTGTTCATCACGTCGTCGTACTCGACCACGTGCTTGCGGGCATCGAAATGCATGCCCTCGACCTTCTTCTGCGCTCCGGCGATCGACTTGGCGACCCAGGGATGCTCGATCGGCTCGACCTCCAGCGTGTCCATCAGGCGGCCGATGCGGTCTGCGGCCGGACCGAAGATCTTCATCAGGTCGTCTTCGAGCGAGATGAAGAACCGGCTCGAGCCGGGGTCGCCCTGGCGACCGGCGCGGCCGCGGAGCTGGTTGTCGATCCGCCGGCTCTCGTGGCGCTCGGTGCCGATGATGTGCAGCCCGCCGACGTCCGTCACGCCCGGGCCGAGCACGATGTCGGTGCCTCGTCCGGCCATGTTGGTCGCGATGGTGACCGCGCTTGGTTGGCCCGCCTCAGCGATGATGCCCGCCTCGCGCTCGTGCTGCTTCGCGTTGAGCACGTTGTGCTTCACTCCGCGTTTCTCGAGCATGCGCGCGAGCCGCTCGGACTTCTCCACCGACACCGTGCCCACGAGGACCGGACGCTTCTCTTTGTGCATCTCGACGATCTCGTCGATCACGGCGGTGAACTTCGACTCCTCCGATTTGTAGATCAAGTCTGGGCTGTCGATGCGCACCATCCCGCGGTGCGTGGGAATGACGACGACATCAAGGCCGTAGATCTTGTGAAACTCCTCGGCCTCGGTCAAAGCGGTGCCTGTCATCCCGGCGAGCTTCTTGTACTGCCGGAAGTAGTTCTGCACCGTGATCGTCGCGATGGTCTTCTGCTCCTGCTGGACTTTCACGCCCTCTTTGGCCTCGACCGCCTGGTGCAGGCCGTCCGACCAGCGGCGGCCCGGCATGGTGCGACCGGTGAACTCGTCGACGATGATCACCTCGCCGTCCTTGACGAGATAGTCCCTGTCGCGCAGGAAGAGTCCCTTGGCTTTGAGCGCCTGGTTGATCTGATGCGCCTCGATCACGTTTTCGAGGTCGTAGATGTTGCGGATGCCGGTCCAGCGCTCCATCTTCGCGATGCCGGCCTCGGTCAGCGAGGCTGACTTGTGCTTGAGGTCGATCTCGTAGTCCTCGCCTTCGGCAAGGCGTCCGGCCCAGCGGGCGTACTCGTAGTACTTGTCAGTCGATTCTTCCGACTGCCCGGAGATGATGTGCGGCGTGCGCGCCTCGTCGATCAGGATCGAGTCGACCTCGTCCACGATCGCGAACTGCAGCTCCCGCTGGCTGCACTGCGACAGGTCGTGCGCCATGTTGTCGCGGAGGTAGTCAAACGCGAGCTCCGAGTTGGTCGCGTACGTGATGTCGGCGAGGTAGGCCTCGCGTTTGGTCGCGGGCCGCAGGTGTTGAAGGCGTGAGTCCGGATGGGTCTCGTCGACAAACTCCGGGTCGTAAATGAAGGTGCCCGCGGTGCCGACGTTGATGCCCACGCTCATGCCGAGGAGGTTGTAGATCGGGCCCATCCACCCTGCGTCTCGGCGGGCGAGGTAGTCGTTCACCGTGACGAGGTGCGCGCCCTTGCCGGCCAGCGCGTTGAGGTACAGGGCGAGGCTGGCGACCAGCGTCTTGCCCTCACCGGTCTTCATCTCGGCGATCTTTCCCTGGTGGAGGACGATGCCTCCCACGAGCTGCACGTCGAAGTGCCGAAGGGCGGTCGTGCGCCGGCTGGCCTCACGGCAGAGGGCGAAGGCCTCGATCAGGAGGTCGTCGAGGTCGGCGTCCTCTGTTCGGGCACGCTCGCGCAGCTCGTCCGAGCGCGCCCGGAGGGCGGCGTCGTCGAGCGCCTTCAGCTCGGGTTCGAGCGCGGTGATCGCGTTGGCCACCGCGAGGTGGCGCTTGACCTCGCGCTCGTTCGGATCCAGGAGCCTGGTCAGAGGAGATAACACAGCTAGATCTAGGGTACCCGGAGCCGTGGATTTCGAATCTAAGTGACGATCGGCTCGATCAACGTCACGGTGCCGTCAGCCCGCCGGGCGACGATCTCGATCGCCCCGGAGTCCTCGTCAAGAAAAACGTGGAACGCCTGCCCATCAGCTTCGAGCTCGGCGACAGCCTGAGAGATGCTCATCGGGCGGAGCTTGATGCGGATTCTCTCGGGCTCAGGGGATCTCGCCTCAGCCCCATCGTCCGGCGGCGGGACACGGAGCGGCGAGAGCGCCTTCTTGCGGTGGGTGACCTTGTCCTTGTACTTGATGACCTGGCGGTCGATCTTGTCCAGGGCGAGGTCGAGCGCCGACATGGCGTCGGCGCCTCTTTCGTGGGCGGACAGCACCGGGGTGCGGCGGCCGTCGAGGTGGACGTTGATCCGGCAGACGATGGTGGCGAGGCCGCTGCGCTTGCGCTCTTCGGAGAAGTCCACGTCGGCGTCGGCCACTTTTTCGAAGTGGCGTTCGAGGCGCGCCAGCTTGCGCTCAGCTGTCTCGCGCACCTCCTGCCCCACCCCGTCGGTGCGGTCGTGCAGGACGACCTTCACAACCCGAGTATATGACCCCTAGCGCGAAGAGGGCTTGTATCCGGGCGGCGGCGGGAAGAGGGCCGTGATCTCCTTCGGAAGGGGAATTCCCTGCGAGAAGATACGGTCCAGGATCTTCGGCCGAAGACCGGTGGGCTTGAACTCGGCGATCACCTTGCCTTCCGGCGTCGCGCCCTTCTGCTCGAGCATGAAGATGTCCTGCATGGTGATGATCTCCTGCTCCATGCCCACGATCTCAGCGATCGCGGTCACCTTGCGAGAGCCGTCACGCAGGCGGTTGAGCTGGCAGATGAGGTTGATGCCACTGGCCACCTGCTGGCGGATGGCCCGCACCGGGAGGTCGACGCCGGCCATCAGGACCAGGGTCTCGAGGCGGGCCAGAGCGTCGCGGGTGGTGTTGGCGTGAAGGGTCGTCATCGAACCGTCGTGGCCGGTGTTCATCGCCTGAAGCATGTCGAGGGCTTCACCCCCGCGGCACTCGCCGACGACGATGCGCTCGGGGCGCATGCGCAGGGCGTTGATCACAAGCCGCTGGATGGTGATCTCGCCTTCGCCGTTGATGTCCTTCGGCCGAGTCTCCAGCCGGCACACGTGCTCCTGGTGGAGCTGCAGCTCGGCCGCGTCCTCGATGGTGACGATGCGGTCCTCAACGGGAATGAAGCCCGACAGCACGTTGAGGAAGGTCGTCTTACCGGTGCCGGTGCCACCCGAGACGATGATGTTTGCCTTGGCCAGCACCGCGGCCTTGAGGAAGCCAAACCCCGCCTCGTTGCAGCTGCCGAACCGGATCAGGTCTTCGACCTGGAACGGATCGCGCGAGAACTTGCGGATCGTCAGCAGCGGCCCGTTCAAAGCGAGCGGCCGGATCACAGCGTTGACGCGGGAGCCGTCAGCGAGACGTGCGTCGCAGAGCGGTTGGCGCTCGTCGATGCGGCGGCCGACGGTGCGGACGATGAACTGGATGACGTTGAGCAGCTGGTCCTCGTCGACGAACTTGATGTTCGTCAGCACGACCTTGCCGGCCATTTCGACGTAGACATGGTCGTTGCCGTTGACCATGATCTCGGTTACGCGATCGTCGCGAATGAGGGGCTCGATAGGCCCTAGCTGCTGGTAGTACTCATCGATATTGATTCCGGGGATCCGGACTGCCATTGGCTAGCCTCCGCAGGCGATTTAATACGACCGCACACTATACGGTAACCCTCCCCACTGAGACCCCTATTACGGGTCCCGATCCCCCCGCTCTCAATGCGGTCGCGCAGGCGTCGAGGGTGGCGCCTGTCGTACAGACGTCGTCGATCAACAGTATTGAACGCGACTCGAGGGTAAAACCTTGCCATTCGAATGCACCGCGCACGTTGTCGAGTCGCCAGCGGCGGTCATGTCCAACCTGGGGCGGGGTGGGTCTGGTTCTGACCAGCGAGCCGGGTGGCTCGGCCAGCGAAAGGCGTTGGCGCAGCTCGCGGGCCAGCAGCTCCGACTGGTTGAACCCGCGCTGCCTGAGCCGAGCGCTGTGCAGAGGGACTGCGACCGCCCAGTTTGCGGCAAGACCCTCCACGACCAGGCGCTCTGCGAGGAGGAGAGCAAGCGGCTCCGCCAGGCGCTTCCACCCGTGGTACTTGAAGCGCTGCAGCGCGACCTCCGCAGGGCCTTCGTAGGCCACAGCCGAGCGCAGCCGCGTCAGGGCCTTGAGCCGGCTGCGGCAGCCACAGTCCGCGCGCGCCGACTCGACCTCGGCGCCACACCGGCGGCACAGCGGTTCCTGGAGGCGCCGGATGCGACTGCGGCACGTGCTGCACAGCCACGAGCCGATGGAGCGGCAACCACCGCAGCGCGGTGGGAGCAGGAAGTCGAGGACGCGGCTGCGCACGCACTTGACGCTAGGCCGCGCGTCAAGAGGTCCTTAACAGCGCTCAGCTGATAACGATCTGGTCGCCGCGCTGCAGGTCGATGTCCGTGGTCGAACCCGCGGGCAGCTCGAGGACGCTGCGCGCGCCCCACACGAGCCACACCACACCCCACCACGGCGGAAGCTTCCGATAGACCTTTCTCACGCGTTCCTTGCTGTCGAGGAAGACGGCGTCGATCGGGAATCGCATGAACATCATGTGGATGCCATTGCACGGATTGAGCCATAGGCCCCGGCCTGGTTCGAGCGTGCGGCGGAACATCAGGCCCGCGGTCAGAGCGACCAATGAGGTCGCGAGCTCGAGATCGCCGGCCAGCACCTCACCGGTGCGTTCGTGCACCGCGCGCCTTCCTGCCATGACGATCGACTAGCCTAACTTCGCCGCATGGACTTCGACAGCGATGGCGTCCGCTTGCATTACGAGGTCCACGGTCCGGAGCGCGGCTCGCCGCTCGTCCTGGTGCACGGATTCGCGTCCGACTACCGCTTGAACTGGGTCGGCACGCGCTGGCAGGAGGCCCTCACCACGGCCGGCTTTCGCGTGTTCGGACTGGATTGTCGCGGCCACGGTCACAGCGACAAGCCCCACGACAGCGCTGCGTATTCGGTCGAGATCATGGCTGCCGACGTCGATCGTTTGCTCGAACACGTGGACGTGCCGGCGGCGGGATACCTGGGCTACTCGATGGGCGCCCGCATCGGGCTCCAGGTGGTGCTCGACTTTCCTGTGCGCGTGCGACGGGCCGTGCTCGGAGGGCTCGGGATGTCCGGCGCGCTCGAAAGTGCCGACGCGATCGCCGAAGCGTTTCTTCGTGGAGAGCCGACGGACGACCCTGTCGCGCAGACCTTCTACCGCTTCGCGTCGGCGCAGCCGATCAACGATCTCGTAGCGCTGGCCGCATGCATCAAGGGTCTGCAGCCGGTACCGGACCCGGCCCGCCTCTCCAGGATTCAGACGCCGATCCTGGTCGTGGTCGGGGAGCGCGACGACCTGGCGCGCGACGCGCCGGAGCTTGTGGAGCTGATCCCGTCCTCGCGCCTGTTCACGATCCCGGGCCGAGACCACATGGGTGCCGTGCCGGCCCGAGAGTTCAAAACAGCCGCGATCGATTTCCTGTCAGCCGAATAGGCACACCCCCGCGCGGCTTGAATGGCGCGGTGCCGGCGATCGCGGGTTTGCAGGCACTTCGAGGCCCGCGGGAGCCGGCGCGCGCGGTGAATGAAGGCCTGATGTAAGAGGAACAGAGCCCTTCCAGGGCCCTCCCTCCTCCAGACCGGCCCTCCCCCACCGGCACACCGCGGCTCACGGTAGGCTGCGAAAAACTCGAGCACAACCCAGCCTGTTAAGGCCGCGGATTCAACGCGCGTGCCGGCACACGCGTGTTTGCGCGCCGCTCGAGACCACCGAGTGCCGGCACCCGCGCCAAAAAACCCCCACCGCCCACAGCGCCAGGAGCCGGCAGCGCCGGTTTAGCTCCTCGGCGCCAGCAGGATCAAGGCGGCGGGTCCCAGCAGCACGATCCACAGCGTCGGGAAGATGCATCCGACCATCGGGAGCATCATCTTCAACGTCGCCTGCGCGGCCTTTTCCTGGGCTCGCTGACGGCGCTTGCGCCGCATCTCGTCCGCCTGGATGCGCAGGATCTTGCCGATGCCGGTGCCGAACTGCTCCGACTGGATGATGGCCTGGATGAAGTTGTGCAGGTCTTCAACACCGCTGCTCCGACCCATCTCGTCCATCGCTTCCAGCCGCGGCCGGCCAAGGCTGACCTCACGCAGGACCTTGGCGAACTCGTCCGAGAGCGCGTTCCTGTACTTGTCCGTGACGCGCGCCAGCGCGGCGTCGAAGCCAAGTCCCGCGTCGACCGCGATGACGAGCAGGTCCATGGCGTCCGGGAGGCCCTTCTGGATCTCCGAACGACGTGCGTCCACCTTCTGCTTGAGCCACAAGACCGGCAGGTAGTAGCCGAGCACGGCGCCCACGGCAAGCGAGATGACCAGGTAGACCGGGTTCGCAAGCAGGAGGCCGAGCAGCAAGCCGATCGCGGCCATAACGGCCGCGGCCACGATGCGAACGGCCGCGAAGTCTTCGGGCGTGAGGTTGCCAGGACGTCCGGCCAGGTCGAGCCGGTTCATCAGGTTCTGGCGCGCCTTCTGCGGCGTAGAACGGGACAGAAGCGATCCCAGCCGCTCGATCGCCGGGCGCAGGAAGCGCTCGCTGAACGGGCGCTGCAGCTCCATCTCTTCGAGGGTCACCGGCTTCTCTCCGCCGTACACGGAGAGGCGCTGCTGAACCATCGCGGCGGTGTTGGTCGACGGCGTTCGCGCGAGACCGATGAAGATCATCAGCACGCCGAGGCCGGCAAACAGGGCGAGTATCAGTGGGCTCATCAGTTCATACCTCGATTGCGACCACGCGACGAATGATCAGGTTGCCGATGAAGATCATGAACGCTCCAAAAACGAGGAGCCCCCAGCCGATGATGCTCGAGAACATCGGCCGGAAGTAGGTAGGCGTGACGAAGAACATGAACGTCGCAAGCACGATGGGCAGGAACGTGATCAGGGTGCCCGACGCACGCGCCTGGGCGGTCAGCGTCGCGATCTCACCCTTGATCCGGACCCGCTCGCGGATCGTGTAGGCGATGTTGTCGAGGATCTCGGCCAGGTTTCCACCGACGGTGCGGTGGATCGCATAGGCCGTCGCCACTAGGTCGAAGTCGGCGCTGGCGATGCGCTTGGTGATGTTCTGCAGGGCCTCGTCGGGAGAACCGCCGAGGTTCATCTCCCGCACCGCTCGCCCGAACTCATCCGCGATCGGCGGCACCGCGTTTTTCGCCACCGTGTCGATCGCCTGCGCGAACGAGTAGCCGGCCTTGATCGCGTTCGAGAGCAGGGTGAGCGTGTCTCCCAACTGGTTGTTGAACGCCTTGAGCCGCTTGTTGATCCGGTACTTGACGTAGAAGCCGGGCAGCAGGTAGCCGAGGAACGCGGCCAGCCAGCCGAAGATCGAGTGAAAGCGGATGAAGACGATCAGGCCCACCAGGACGGCGGCTCCGATCTGGATCATGAAGTACTCGGACGTGCGGAGCTTGAGGTCAGCGCGCAGCAGCTGCTCCGCCACCGACGGCTTTCCCTTCTTCACGTTGCCGCGACCCACGCGGTCCGCGGCCGGTTGGAAGAGCCGGTTTATCGATTCGCGAAAACCGCTGGCAGGCGGAAGCGCCGTCGCTCCAGCGGTCGTGACGCCGTAGGCCGCAAGCCGCGCCTCGAAATCCTCGGCGCCGCCGGCTGCGCGCCGCATCTGGCTGATGCCGACGAAAAGTAGAAAGATGCCGGCGCCGGCGATGAGCCCGAATACCAGGGGGATGGACATCAAGACCTCCTAAACGGTCAATACAGCTTGTTTGGCGGTGGTTGGGACGTCGGTTTGAAAAGGGCCTCGGGCACGTCTTCGCCCTCCGCCTTGAGGTGTTCCATTCGCATCGGAAGAAGGCCGGTCGCGGTGTGATAGCCGACGGCCTTGCCCTCCGCGCTGACGCCGATCTGGTTGAACTTGAAGAGCTCCTGGAACTGCACCTCGCCGTCCTTGATGCCTACGATCTCGGCCACGCTCACGATACGACGCACCCCGCCGCGCAGGCGGGACTGCTGGACGATCATGTGGATCGCGGAACCGATCGTTTCGCGGATGGCTCGGGAGGGCAGGTCCTGGCCGGCCTGGAGCACAAGCGTCTCGAGCCGGACCAGCGCCTCGTGCGGGTTGTTGGCGTGCAGCGTCGACATCGAACCATCGTGGCCCGTGTTCATCGCCTGCAGCATGTCCAGGGCTTCGCCGCCACGACACTCACCGACGATGATGCGGTCGGGCCTCATACGAAGACAGCTCTTGACGAGCTCGCGGATCGGGACCGCACCTTTGCCCTCGACGTTGGGTGGGCGCGACTCAAGCTGGATCCAGTGCGGCTGCTGGAGCTGAAGCTCCGCGGCGTCCTCGCACGTGATGAGGCGCTCGGTCTCCGGGATGAAGGACGAGAGGATGTTGAGCAGCGTGGTCTTACCGGAACCGGTGCCTCCCGAGACCAGGATGTTCAAGCGCGCGCGTACGCACGAGCGCAGGAACGTCATGAGCTCCGGGCTGGACGACCTGAAGCGGTTGACGACGTCCGCCGGGCCCCACTTCTCCTTGGCGAACTTTCGGATCGTGAGGCAGGGGCCCTTGAGCGCGATGGGCGGGATGACCACGTTGACACGCGAGCCATCTTTCAATCTCGCGTCGCAGATGGGCGTCGACTCGTCGACGCGCCGGCCGACCAGGCTGACGATGCGGTCGATGACCTGGCGCATCTGCCGCTCGCTCTCGAAGGTCACTGCGGAGAGGGTCGGCTCGCCCGCCTTCTCCACGTAGATCTGTTTCGGGTGGTTGGCCATGATCTCGGTGATGGACGGGTCGGCCAGCAGCGCCTCGAGAGGACCGAGGCCGAGAACGTCGTCCAGGACCGAGTCGACAAGGCGCTCCTTGTCGTTCTTGGTCATCGTCATCGCCGTGGTCCGGAAGTACTCTTCGGCGAGCTCGAGGATCTTCTCCCGAACGCCCGGCTTGTTGCTGGAGTCGATCTGGTCGGCGTACTTCTCGATCAGGCGGGCGTGAATCTGCACCTTGGCGGCGGTGAAGGCCGGGGTGAGCTCTCCCCCGGCAGCACTTGTCGCGCGTGACGAAAGGCTGGGCGCCGGCGGAGCGGTGGCAGCGGGTGGCGAGGTCTGGGCAACTGGTATCGCGGTCGCGGCGCCGTACGTGGTGGCCCCTGGGACCGTTCCCACCGCGGGACCGTTGGTCGTCCCAACCGTCCCGGGTGGAACTGTCTGGTTCTGCTTGACGCGGTCGAGTAGACCCATCTCAGCTAGCGCTGGACATCACAGGGCTTGGAAATGGTACCTGGCCTCGACCTCCTTCTGGCTGACGCCCTGGGCCGACAGAACGGTCGGGCAGGTGGGGTCTGGAGCGCTTGGCGGCTGGGTCAGGTAGTCATGAAACGACTCGAGCGTGTAACGGACGGTGGTGTTGTTGAGGAACCAGGTGAAGAACTCGGCGTCACACTGGGTCAGCTCGATGGTCAAGCTGGAGACCACGCCTCCGGTCGGACCGGTCGTGCCACCGACGGTTGCCGCACCGCCGGCGGGCTGAACGTTGGCCGTGGCCGGCCCCAAGCCGATGACCCGGATGTTCGTGAAGACGGTCTTGGTGACGACTTTTGGAGGGCCGACTGGTGTCGTGGAGCCGACCGCGAACACCGTGAGGCTGGCTGACGAGATGACAGTTACGTAGTCACCGAGCGTGATGTGACCGGCAACGCCTTGCTGCTCACCCGTCGGGATGGTCATGGCGACGTAGCCGCTCGCGAGAGGCAGGTAAGCCGGAGCTGCTCCGGAAACCAACCCGACGTCCTTGGCGAGCATGTCCGACGTGATCACCGACCCCTTGCTGATCTGGATCTGGGCGATCAGGTTGACGACGTCGCTGGTGTTTGCGTAGACGTTGTTGACGCTGGTGAAGCTGCCCGACACCTTCGCCGTCTCGAGGTCCGAGGCGGTGATGGCGTGACGCATGGCTATGGGCTGCTTCGCGATGACAACCGTGGTCGTCGGCGCGCCGCCGATGCCCCCCGCCCCGCCGATGCTTCCACCGAGGAAGAAGACCCCGGCGCCGGCGAGGACGGCAAGGAGCAAACCCACGATGATGAAAAGACGCCCACCGCCTGGTCGCGGTCGTGCTGGAGCTGGTGCGACGGCCAAAACTAAGTCACCTCCGGGTCATTCGGTACGTAAGAGTGTTCGCCATTGTAGCGAGGGGGACCGCGATCGTCCCCCATGTTCTGGGTTGATTCTGGTAAAGAAGAGAGCCCCTTCGCGGGGCTCTCTTTTTGAAGGTGCTACTACGTTTGGTTCTCGTTAGCCGAGAGCGGCTACGACGTTCGAGAACACGTTCTTGATCTGGTTGCCCATCGTAAGAAGGATGACGATGACCACGATTGACACGAGGACGAGGATCAGGGCGTACTCAACCATTCCCTGGCCTTCCTGACGGGTCGTAAGGCTGCGGAGCTTCATGTAAAGGTTCAACATCTGCATTTCACCTCCTTTTTCCGAATGTACGGCGTCTGGTTTGTCTGACGGCGGCCCCTATCGATTCTTGCGGGGTTTTGACCGTCAGCGGCGGTGATCCTACTCGGGCGGTCCCGGGGAGGTCAATCAGCTAACGCAGGTGGCGGCCGGGGTGGTCGATGCGCCCGGCCGGGCGGCCAAAGCACGCTTCGCCGCGGCGGCCCAGCAGATAATCTCGCCGGGAATGGCCTTCTCGAGCGTCGCAGACCATGTGCAGAAGCGCTCGGGGGCGTACTGGCGCGACCTTGCCTTCAGCCGCCTGCTGCCAGCCCTGTTCTTCAGCCTGTTCCTGGCCCGCCAGCTGCTTTTCGTCTGGGACAGCCTCCACGCCATCCACCGGCCTTCCGACTATCTGTTCGTCATCCAGCAGCTCCTTGCGCTCGCCTACTTCACGATGCTGGTCGTCCTGTACAGCACCCGGCTGCCCAAAATCGGCACCGACCACCGGGCGGCGGTCGTTTTCATCGCGTTCACCGGCACCTTCTCCGCGATCGCGGCCCCATTCGTGCCTGGCGGCACGCATCGCGAAGGCCTGGTGCTGGTTGGGGACCTCCTGGCCACGGCCGGCCTGGCCTACTCCGTCTGGGGCCTGGCGTACCTGCGGCGCTCGTTCTCGATCGTCCCCGAGGCTCGCCGCCTGGTCACCGGCGGCCCCTACTCCCTGAGCCGCCATCCGGTCTACCTGGGCGAGATCGTGACCGCGGTCGGCATCAACCTCGCCACCGCCGGCTGGCCGAGCGCTCTCCTCATCCTCTACTTCATCGCCTGCGAGCTCTTTCGAATCCGGTGGGAGGAGCGGGTGCTCGCGAGCGCCTTTCCTGACGACTACCCGGCGTATGCCGAGCGCGTCCCGCGCTACTTTCCGAACCCGCTGAAGGCTCGCAGCTGAGGCTGACCGAGCGGCTCAGCGCGAGGACGCTGCTTCTGGGCGGCGTCATGATCGTGACCCTCTCGCTTTTCATGGCGGGAGAGCAGGACCCGGACTTCTGGTGGCACCTGCGCGTCGGCCGCTGGATGCTCGACAACGGAAAGCTGCCCTCGACCGACATCTTCACCTTCACGGTGCCCAATCACGTCTGGACCGACCATGAATACCTGACCGAGATCCTGATGTGGATGGTGTCCAGGTGGGCGGGTACAGTCGGCCTCAGCCTCGCGTTCGGGCTTTTGACCTGGGCCGGCTTCTGGATCATCTACCGGCAGGTGCGCCGCCAGCCATGGGTGATCGTCGGCGTGGGCCTCGCGATCGGCGCCATCGCCGGCTCGCCAATCTGGGGCCCACGCGCCCAGATGATCACCTTCTTCCTGAGCTGTGTCGAGCTGTACTGGCTGCAGGGATACCTGAGCGGGCGCAGCCGTGCCATCCAGTGGTTCCCCCTGGTCATGGTGCTCTGGGCCAACCTGCACGGCGGTTGGGTGATCGGGTTCGCCTGGCTCGGGGTTGCGCTGGTTTCTGAGCTGATCGGCTGGGCCTGGGATCGGGAAAACCCCGCCCACAGGGCGCATGTGCGCTTTCTCGCCATCATCGCCGCCTTCTCTGTGCTCGCCGTGGCTGCAACCCCGCACGGCCTCAGCCTGTACCCGTACCCGTTCCAGACGCAGGGCAGCGTCGCCCAGCAGAAGCTGATCGTCGAGTGGTTTTCACCTGATTTCCACCAGGTCTACCTGCGGCCCTTCGAGGCCATGGTCTTTCTGACCATCATCGGGTTCGCCCTGCACCGCCCCTCGATGTACGAGCTGCTGCTCACACTGCTGGGCCTTGGACTGGCGCTTCAGTCGGTCCGCAACGTCGCGCTGTTCGTCGCGGTCGCGACCCCGGTGATGATCAACTGCTACTCGGCTTACTGGAAGGAGCTCTCGGCGGCGCGAGGCTGGAAGCTCGGCCTTCCACCGCGGCGGATCTTTGCGGCCGTGACCGCGATGGTCCTGGTGGTGATCGCCGGAGCAACCGCCCTGCGGATCGCCGACAGCACCAGCCAGGCCAGGCAGCTGAGCCTGGACCAGTCGAGCTACCCCATCGGCGCCGCGGACTGGCTCGCCACACATCCAGAGGTCGGGACCCGGATGTACAACCAGTACGGCTGGGGCGGCTACCTCGCCTATCGCTTCTACCCCGACCCCAATCGAAGGGTCTTCATCTTCGGCGAGGCCGCCCTGATGGGCGACCCGCTGCTGAACCAGTACCAGGACGTGCAGACGCTGCGTTCCGACTGGAAGCAGGTGCTCGACCAGTACCAGGTCGACTACGTCATTTACAACCGCGGAGAGGCGCTGGCCAACGTCCTGGCGACCCAGTCGGACTGGACTCTGGCCTACCAGGACTCAGTGGCGGTGATCTACATCCGGGCTGTGCATCAGTAGCCTCTCCCCATGACCCCTCTCCCTAAGGGGAGAGGGGCGATGCCTCCCCCTCAGTAGAGCCGCCAGATCTTGAAATCCGGCGTGTCGTAAGCAGCGATGCCGAGTGCGGCGGGCGGCGGCGACCTCAGGTCGACTGTCCAGACCACGTAGCGGATGTGGTTCTGCGCGATGAACTGCTCGAGATCACTCTTGCCGGTCAAGACGGCAAGCGCGGTCTGCGTCTTGTTGAAGTAGTCGAAGGTCTCGTCGTAATGGCCGACGTATACCGTGTCCCCGCTGTACGCGGGGATGTACAGGCCGACCCCGGGCATGGCCAGGACATGCCCGGTGGGCTGGCTGCCGAGCCAATTCAGCCCGTCGTACTGGGCCCGGGTCGTCGTGTACTGAGGATTGCCGGCCACCGCAAGCGGCGCCAGGAGTAGAAAAGCGCTGCCGATAGCCGCGAAAGAAACGTATGAGAACGGCACCAGTGCTTTCGCACGCGCGCTCCGCAAGCGCGGAAGGATGGTCTCGTACATGCCACGGGCGCCCAGGATCACCAGCGGGAGGTAAAGGCCGTCCAGGAAGCGCCGCCTCAGGTCTCCCGCCGGGTTGGGTAGATAAAGGATGACGGCGAGCAGCACGAGCCAGGCGAGCAGGAAGAGGTCCTCGCGAGTGCGGCGGCGCAGGGCTCCGGGAATGCCGGTCAGGGCGAGCAGGAGCTGCGGCGCGATCGCAAACAGCAGGCTGATCGTCTCCGGCGGAAGCGCGTTCTTGGAGTGGAACGTCCAGCGCTGCACCTCGGGGTTGCCGACAAATGCGAGATACGAATAAAGGATGTAGGGCGCCGGTATCGCGAAGGCGAGCGCACCGGCGATCCATCCTCGTGGCGCAGCCGGGCGGAGCAACAGCGCGACGGCCGTCGCTCCCCCCATCAGGATCGGCATCTGGGGGTGAATCGAAGCCTGGCCGAGCCAGGCCAGCCCCGCGAACACCGCGAGCACGAGGCTCCCGCGCTGGATCGCCTTGAGCGTAAGCGCGATGCCGGCAGCCGCGAATACCCCTGACCAGGCAAAGTGCGGCAGCGCCAGCACCGAGTAGAAGGCGGTCAGCTCCGGCATCCGCCAGTCGAGGGTGTCGGTTTGGTGGCCGAAGATGACCGGCTGGCCGAGGGCCTGGATCACGTACCCCATCCCGAGTCCGACCGCGCAGAAAAAGAACGCGAATCGCCTGGCGGAGCGGTCCTCGATGAAGTGGCGGATCATGAACCACGCCGCCGCCATCAACGCGAACGCCGCCGCGATCCTGGCCAGGTGGAAGGTCACGATCAGCGGAAGATTCAAGAGCGCGGCGAGGTGGCCGAGCACGATCCAGAACATGAACAGGTAGGCCGTCGGACTCGGCTCTGTGGTGTAGCGGTTCTGCCACGCCCACGCCCCCTCCCAACCCTGGCGCATCTTGGCGAGATACGTGTTGGCGTCGTCCCCGAGGTAGAAGAAGCCCATGAAGACGTGGCCGGGCGGCTCGACGGCGTAGGCGTAGACGTAGGGCAGGGCGGTGACGGTGGCGAGCACGAGTCCGGTGATGAGCGGGATTCGCCACTCGCCGGTTCCCTCCCCCTTCAGGGGGAGGGTCAGGGAGGGGGTGGGTGGAGCTGGCGCGACTTGCGGACGCAGGACCTCGTTCATCGTCTCGCCAACCTCAGGCGCAGGACTGTCCACAGGGCTCGTCTCACCTCTCCTCGCGAGACCTTGGAAGCTCCCGCCACGCGGTCCTCGAACTGGATCGGGACCTCGACGACGGGGTAGCCCAGCTTCCTCGTCCTGTGCACCATCTCGATCTGGAACGAATATCCCTGTGAGACGACCTCGTCGAGACCGACCTGGAGGAGAAGCTCGCGCGTGTAGCACCGGTAGCCTGAGGTGCAGTCGTGCGTCTTCAGCCCGAGCAGCACGCGGCAGTAGATGTTGGCGGCCCACGACAGGAGCCAGCGGTGAGCAGGCCACCCGGTGATGTGGCCGCCGCGTATGTAGCGAGAGCCGATCGCGAGCCCACCGCATCCGCGGGCGGCGTCGATGATGTCCTGCAGGTTTGCCGCCAGGTGCGAACCGTCGGCGTCCATCTCCACGAAAAGCGCAGAGCCTTCGCTGAGGCCGATCCGGAACGCGTCCTCGTACGCGCTGCCGAGTCCAAGCTTTCGCGGGCGGTGCAAAACGCGCACGCCAGGATCCTCCGCCGCCAGCCGGTCCGCGATCTCTCCGGTTCCATCAGGCGAGGCGTCGTCGACGACGAGCACGTCGTGGCCGAAATGGCGCACTCCGCTGACGACCTTCTCGAGGTTCTGACTCTCGTTGTACGTCGGCGTGACGACCAGGACCTCAGTCGGCTTGGTCTTGCGCGGCGTGATGCTCATGAACGGAATCTCAGCCTCACCACGTGCTTGAACATGTCGAGGGAGCTCTTGATCGGGCTCACCTTGGTCGGCGCCGAGTTGCGCCACACCACGGGCACCTCCGCGATCTTCACCCCCAGCTTCTTCGCGCGATACAGGACTTCGGGGTCGTAGCCGAAACCATCGGTCGTCAGGTGGCCGAAAGCATCGTGCGCGACCTCGGCGCGGAAGAGCTTGAAGCCGCACTGCGTGTCCCAGATCCCTGGCAGCAGCACCACCTGGACCAGGAGGTTGAAAACCTTGCCCATCAGCACGCGGTAGATAGGCTGCGACACCTCGACTCGCGAAGCGCGCAGCGCGCGCGACGCGATCGCCACCCCGACGCCCTGGTCGAGCCTCGCCTGCAGCTTCTCGAGCTCTTCGATCGGGGTCGACAGGTCGGCGTCCGTGACCAGGACCTCCGACCCTGTCGCCGCGGCGACACCCTCAGCCAGGGCGCGCCCCTTGCCCCGGTTTTGCGCCAGCGCCTCCAGCCGCACATGTCGATTGCGTTCGGCGGCGGCGTCCATGACGAGGCGTGTGCCGTCGGTGCTTCCGTCGTCGACCAGGATCAGCTCGTAGTCGATATCCCTACCTTCGAGGTACCGCTCGATCTGCTCGATGGTGCGCGGCAGCCGCTCCTCCTCGTTGTAGCAGGGGATGACGATGCTGAGCACGATCCGCCATCCTACTTGCCCGCGCTGAGAACTTTGAACGTGTAGGCGGGCAGCACCATCATGCGGCGGATCCTCCACGGCTGGTTGGCCAGCCGGTGCAGCCACTCGAGCCCGGCCCTGCGCATCCACACCGGGGCACGCGGCACCCGGCCGGTGAGATAGTCGAAGGCGCCGCCGACTCCGATCGCAACCGACACCCCGAGCCTGTCCTTGAGACGTGCGATCCACAGGTCCTGCTTTGGAGCTCCGAACGCGACGAGCAGCACCCGCGCCCCATGCGCGTGGATCAGCCTCAGCGCCTCTTCGTCGGCAGAAGTATCGGGCGATCCTGCATGCGCGGCGACCTCGAGTCCCCGAAACTCTGTGCGCAGCAGCGTGGCAAGCTCGGCCGCTACGCCATTAGCAGCGCCGAGCAGGAAGAGCGGAAAACCGCGCCGGACGCACATGGCCGCCAGCGGCCGGACCATGTCGACACCGGGGACCGGTCCATCAAGCTCGCATCCCTGCCGCCGGGCGGCCCACACCACACCGGTGCCGTCGGCGAGGCACAGGTCCGCCGACTCGAGCACCTTCGAGAACTCGGGGTCTTTCTGCGCGCTCATGACGAACTCCGGGTTGACGGTGGCGACCTGGTGATGCCCGCCAAGCACAACGAGCTCTTCGATGCGATCGAGGGCAGCGCCCATGTCGAGGCAGTCGACCCTCACCCCCAGGACCCGTGCCTGCTTTGGCGGCACTACTCGACGTCGAGCACGGTGACGGTCTTGCACGGCATGGGCGTGCCCAAGTTCTTGGTGAAGTCGGCCATCGACTCGCCGCCACCGACGCGGATGCGCGTCCATATGTAGCGGTCGGCCCTGGTGTGCTCGACCGAGTCCATCGTGGTGACCGCGGTGTCGTAGCCGGCGCGCTGAACCTCGGCTACGACTTGCGCGTTGAACTGCCCCGACGGGTATGCGAAGTCGACCACCGGGTGGCCGACGAGCTGCTCGAGCCACCGCTTCGAATCGACGAGCTCCCGCATCGTCGTGCCGGCTGAGGAACGCGCGAGGTTGGCGTGATCGACGGTGTGCGAGGCGATCTGGATCCCGTTGTGGTCCAGCTCCACGACCTGTTCTGAGGTGACGTATCCCGGCCGTCCGACAAACCCGCTGACGATATACGCGACCGCTTTGAACCTGTGCTTGGCAAGGATTGGATACGCGGTCGTGAACAGGTCGGCGTATCCATCGTCGAACGTGATGACGACGGGTTTCGACGGCAAGGGCTCTTTGCCCGCGAAGTACGCGCGGACGTCGTTGAAGTCCACCGGGTGGTATCCGTTCCCATAGAGCGAATCGACCTGCGCGGTGAAGTCGGCGGGTGAGACCGAAAGCTTGTAGCCAAGCCAGTCGCCCCGTATCGAAGGCGGCTGGCGGATGTAGTGGTACATCAGGATCGGGAGCGTGATGATCACGCGCCCGACGGGCACGACGTCCACGCGCGACAGGAAATAGTCGTGCTCGAAAGATGGCGATGGCCCATGTGAAACCCGGAACCCGGCCAGGCTCGAATGAAAGATCTGCGGCGCGGCTGAGGCGCTCCCCGGCTGACCCGCCTCGAGCATGTAAGCGGTCGCCGTCACCGTCAGGAGGAGAGCGGCCGCGCGCACGATGGTCAGCATCGTCGATAGCTTAAGGTCGTCAGGAGTTGAAGAAAATCGCGGTCGACGTCAACCCTGCGACCCGCTCCGTGGTGACCGGCACGGAGGTCTACACGCGCGAGCTGTGTTCCCGCCTGCCCGCCGCCGCACCCGAGTTCGATTTCCGGTTCTACGCGTCGCGCCCTCGCGCCGGCCTTGGCGTCGACGTGATGGTCATCCCGTTCCGCAGGCTCTGGTCCCAGGCCCGGCTGCCGGCCGCTCTGGCTCGTGCTCGCCCGGACCTGCTTTTCGTCCCTGCTCACGCCATTCCGTTCGCGTGGCCCGGCCTGGCGCTCACGGTGATTCACGATCTCGCCTTCCTGCGGCACCCTCGCGCGTACTCGACCGGCGAACGCACGTACCTGCGACTCACCACGCGATGGGCGGTGCGGCGCTGCCCGCTCCTGATCACGGTTTCGGAATCCACCAAGGCGGACCTCGTCTCGGCCTACCGCATTCGAGAGGACCGGATCCGCGTGGTCCCGCTCGGCGCGACGCCGCCCTCGATGTCGCCGGCTCCAGCATCGCGCCTGGCTGAGCTGGGCCTGAACGGCAACTTCGTGCTCCAGGTCGGACGCATCGAGGCTCGCAAGAACCAGGCCGCCGCGCTTGCGGCCGTCGAACGGCTCGAAGGGGTCACGCTGGTGGTCGCCGGCCCCGAGCGCGATGCGGCGCTCGCGGCAAAGCTGCGTGCATCGCCGCATTGCCGCGTGCTCGGCAGGGTCGACCAGGCCACCCTCGAGCTGCTCTACAAGCGGGCGAACGCGATCGTCGTACCGAGCCTCTATGAAGGTTTCGGGCTCCCGGTGCTGGAGGCGATGGCCCGCGGCAAGGTGGTCGTGGCGGCCAAGTCCTCCTCCCTACCCGAGGTCGGCGGCGATGCAGCCCTCTACGTTCACGACGCCTCGGACCCCGAACAGCTGGCAAAGGTGCTCGAGGTCGCGCTTGGCGACCAGAAGCTGCGGACCTCGCTGGCGAAGGCCGCGCGAGCCAGAGCCAAGAAGTTCACGTGGGAGCGAACCGCCGCGGGCGTGGCGCAAGTGATCCGGGAGCTCGTCTAACACTGCTTACGAGGTCGCGACTCCAGCACACGACTGGTAAACGAGTTTGAAGCGGCGAACATGACCGCATTGCGCGGATGCGGGTTACAGGCGGGTGGTGATGGCCCGATCGATCGCCCGCCAGGTGAGACTCGCGGCGCGCGACCAGCTGAACTGAGCGGCGCGCAGGATGCCCCTGTGCCTGAGGTCAGCCGCCAGGTCGGTGTCCGCGATGACCCGTTCCAGCGCCTCCCGCCAATCGTTCGGGCTCGCTGCGTTGGCCACGAGGCCTGCGTCGTCGACCACCTCGGGCAGGCTCGACCGCTCCGAAACCACAACCGGCGTGCCGCAGGCCATCGCCTCGAGCGGGGGCAGGCCGAAACCCTCGTACCAGGCGGGGTGAGCGAGCACGCGAGCCAGGTTGTAGACGGCCGGCAGGTCGGCGGGATCGAGGCCCTCGATGTGGTGCAGCCCCGGCCCGAGGCGCGCCATCTTCTCGCGGATCGGCTCGTAAAGCCAGCCCCAGGCGCCGACCACGACCAGGTCCGGCCGGTCGCGCATCATCGCCCATGCCTCGAGCAGCGTCTCCAGGTTCTTGCGCGGCTCGATCGTGCCGACGAAGAGGATGAAACGCTCCGGCAATCTCAAGCGCTCGCGCGCGGCGGCGAGGTCGGCGCCGCTCATCGGCGTGAAGCTCGAGGCGACGCCGTGAGGCACCACCTGGATGCGCGAACGCGGGATGCCGAAGATCTCGACGATATCGTCCGCGGTGTGCTCTGAGACGGCGATCACGACGTCGGCGCGCAGGACCGACCGCGGCACCACGTAACGCGTGCTGAGTGGTTGGCGCCCTGGGAACCATCGGGGATTGCGGTAGATGGCGAGGTCATGGACCGTGATCACCGACGGGCTGCCGACGTCGCCCAGAGGCAGCACGCCCGCCGGTCCGAAGAACGCGTCCGGTCTCAGCTGCCTGATCCGAGCGGGCCACTGCACGTGACGGCCGAAAAAGCGCGTGCGCGGAATCGGCCGGTAGCTGCTGTTGGGGACGTGGACGAAGGCGCCCGGCGGGCCGAAGACGGTGAGCCTGCAGTCGGGCCGGTCGACCGACATCGCATGAAGGATCTGCGTGGTGTAAACGCCGACGCCGGCGCGCGGGCGCTCGAGCCCGGAACCGTCGACGACAACTTTCAATCCAGTCAAGGGATGAGTCCGTCCCTGCCCCACCTGTGGGGAAGGTGGCCCGGCGCTGCGCGCCCGGCCGGAAGGGGAGGTGGAATTTCTCTTACCTCAAATACGATTGATTCCGCTTCAGAACCTCAAAGTTCTCGAGTGCCAATCCGGTACCTCTCACCACCGAGGTCTGCGGCTCGTCGGCCACGACCACGGGTATCCCCGTATGCATCGCCAGGTAGCGGTCGAGCCCGCGCAGCTGCGCTCCACCACCCGACAGCACGATGCCGCGGTCGAAAATGTCCGACGCCAGCTCCGGCGGCGTTTCCTCGAGCACGTCGCGCACCGCCCCGACGATCAGCCGCAGCGGTTCCTGGATCGCCTCGGTGACCTCATTCGAAGTGACGTCGACATGCTTCGGAAGTCCCGAAACAAGGTCCCGCCCGCGCACCTCGGTGACGAGCGGTTCCCTCATCAACACCGCCGACCCGACGGCGATCTTCACCTCTTCCGCCGTGCGCTCTCCGATCAGCAGGTTGTGCTTGCGCTTCATGTAGGTCGTGATGGCGTCATCGATGCGGTTCCCGCCCACGCGAATCGAATGGGCCACGACCATCCCCGAGAGCGAGATCACGGCAATCTCAGTGGTGCCCCCGCCGACGTCGCAGATCGCGTTGCCTCTTGGCTCCGAGATCGGCAGACCTGCGCCGATCGCCGCGGCCAGAGGCTCGTCGATCAGCCACGCCTGGCGGGCTCCCGCCGAGATCGCCGCCTCGGTGACCGCGCGACGCTCCACCGAAGTCACACCCGACGGCACGCAGATCATGATCTCCGGCTTGAAAATTCGCTGGCGCCCATGGACCCTGCCGATGAAGTGGTGCAGCATGCCCTCGGTCACGACGAAATCCGCGATCACCCCTTCGCGCATCGGGCGCACGACCTGGATCGTGTCTGGCGCGCGACCCAGCATCTCCAGCGCTTCCTTCCCGACGGCGAGGATGCGCGTGCCGTCGCGGTTCGTGGCCACCAGCGAGGGTTCGTTGATGACGATCCCCTCGCCCTTGACGTAGATCAGGACGGTCGAAGTGCCGAGGTCGATCCCAATCTTCTTCGAAAGCACCTATTCGTAAGTGTGGCCGGAAGCGCCCGCGGTTTCGTCCAGCGAGACGGACTCGATCCGCGCGCCGACCGACGCCAGCTTGCCGGCCATGTCCTCGTAGCCGCGCTCGACGTGCCATGAGTTGCGCAGCACGCTGGTGCCCTCGGCGCACATCGCTGCGATCACCAGGGCAGCGCCCGAGCGGATGTCCGGGATCGCCAGCTCGGTGCCACGCAGCCGGCACGGGCCGTGTACCACTGCATGAAGCCGTCCCTGGACGGTGATCCCCGCGCCCATCTTCGCCAGCTGGGTCACGTGCTGGAATCGGTTCTCGTGCACGTACTCGGAGATCACGGTCTCGCCGTCGGCCTGTGTCATGAGCGCCATGTACTGCGCCTGCAGGTCGGTCGGAAAGCCGGGAAAGGTCCAGGTCGACATGTCGTTGGGCCTCAGCTTCGTGTTCGGCTGGCGCCCCACCCGAAACCATCCGTCGCCGGAGTCGACATGGGCGCCCGCCTGCTCCAGCTTGAGCAGGACCATGTTTAGGTCCTCGGGCCGGCTGCACTCCAGGCGAAGCTCGCCTCCAGTGGCGGCGACCGCGAGGGCATAAGTCCCGGCTTCGAGGTAATCCGCGATCACGGTGTGCTCGGCGCCGCCGAGCTCCTTCACCCCGTCGAGGACAAGCCGTTCGGTGCCGATGCCCTCGATGCGCGCGCCCATCTTGACGAGCAGCCGGCACAGGTCCTGGACGTGCGGCTCTCGCGCCGCGTTGAAGATCTCGGTCCGGCCCTGAGCCAGCACTCCTGCGAGGAGGATGTTCTCGGTGCCGGTGACAGTCGGCAGGTCGAAGACGATGCGCGCTCCATGCAGCCGGTCCGCCTCGGCCACGATCTCCGTCGGGGTCTCGCTGATCTGTGCGCCCATCTGGCGCAGCCCGCGGAGGTGCTGTTCCACGCGCCTCGCGCCGATGTCGTCGCCTCCCGGCCGCGGGAGCCGCGCCCGCCCGAAACGTCCGAGCAGGGCTCCGAGCAGCACGATGGTGGCTCGCATCCGGCGACCAAGCTCTTGGGGCACCTCGGTTTCTTTTGCGCCCGCCATCCGCATGGTCACAGAGCCGGAGCCTTCGGTCTTGCCACCAAGCCGAGTGAGGATCTCGGCCATGACTGTCGTGTCGCTTACCTTGGGGACGTTGTTCAGCGTGATCGTCTCCGCAGTGAGGAGGGCGGCCGCCATCTCGGGCAAAGCGGCGTTCTTCGAGCCGCTGATGCAGATGCTTCCTGCCAGCTGCGCTCCACCGGTGATCCGCAGGGCCTGCTGCTTGTCGGCAGCCACCTTGGGTTCTATCTGCGCATCCGCGCCAGGCGCAGGCGCGCTTCCGCCACCGCCAGCTCGTTCTGAAACTCGATCTCTTCGGTGGTCGTAAGCGTGCCGGCCAGCCTCTCCTGTGCCCGGCGCCGAGCCTCCTCGGCCTTCTCGACCGAGATCTCTTCGGCGTGCTCAGCCACGTCGGCGAGAACCGTGACGCGGTCGGGCAGCACCTCCAGGAAGCCGCCACCGACGAAGAGGATCTGCTCTTCTCCGCCATAGGTCTCCTGGATCCGAAGCGGCCCTGGCTTGAGGATCGTCATGAGCGGAGCGTGGCGGGCGAGGACGCCCAGCTCTCCATCTGCGCCGTTGGCGATGATGAACTCGACCTCGCCTTCGAAGAGGCTCCGCTCGACGCTCACCACACGCAGGTCGTACTTCACGTCCCTTCCCCCACACCTCTGGGGTCCCCGCGCCTTTGGCGCGGGAGGGCCTCCGCGAAGCGGCCGGCCGGATGGGGGGACGCGGAGAGTCTTTCCACCTACGAAGCCTGACGCTTTTTCATCTCTTCACCTTGCGCGCGGGCCTCGTCGATCGTGCCCACCATGTAGAAAGCCTGCTCCGGCAGGTCGTCGTGCTTCCCGTCGAGGATCTCCTTGAATCCACGCACCGTCTCGCGAATGGGAACCGATTTGCCCTCTCGTCCCGTGAACCGCTGTGCCACGTTGAAAGGCTGTGAAAGGAAGCGCTGGATCTTGCGAGCCCGCGACACGGCCTGCTTGTCGTCGTCCGACAGCTCCTCCATGCCAAGGATGGCGATGATGTCCTGCAGGTCCTTGTAGCGCTGCATCGTCCTTTTGATGCCCTGCGCAACGTCGTAGTGCTCCTGCCCGACGACCGAAGGCTCGACGAAGCGGCTCGATGAACCCAGTGGGTCGATGGCGGGGTAAATGCCGATCTCGACCAGCGACCGCTCGAGGCGCACCGTCGCGCCGAGGTGGGCGAACACCGTCTGGATGGCCGGGTCGGTGTAGTCGTCCGCCGGCACGTACACGGCCTGGACCGACGTGATCGAGCCCTTGCTCGTCGACGTGATGCGCTCCTGCAGCTCGCCCATCTCGGTCGCGAGCGTGGGCTGGTAGCCGACAGCTGAAGGCATGCGGCCGAGCAGCGCCGAGACCTCGGACCCCGCGAGCAGGTAGCGAAAGATGTTGTCGATGAACAGCAGCGTGTCCGCTCCTTCAGCGTCGCGGAAGTACTCCGCCATCGTCAAACCGGTCAGTCCTACCCTCGCGCGCGCGCCCGGCGGCTCGTTCATCTGCCCGAACACGAGAGCGGTCTGCGGCAGCACGCCGGCGTCCTGCATCTCGTGATACATGTCGTTGCCCTCGCGCGTGCGCTCGCCCACGCCGGCGAACACCGAGCGGCCTTTGTGCTGGTATGCGATGTTGCGGATCAGCTCCTGCACGATCACGGTCTTGCCCGTGCCGGCGCCTCCGAACAATCCGATCTTGGAGCCCTTGGCAAACGTGCAGATCAGGTCGATGACCTTGATCCCGGTCTCGAGAATCTCCACCTTCGCCTGCTGCTCGGAGACCGGCGGCGCCGGTCGGTGGATCGGCCATCGCGTGATGCCTTCGGGGGCAGGTTCGTCATCTATAGGGGCGCCGATCACGTTGAACATCCGACCCAGCGTCTCGACGCCGACGGGAACTGAGATCGGACCGCCAGTTGCCCTGGCCGGGTCGCCACGGCGGAAGCCCTCTGTCGCGTCCATCGCGATGGTGCGCACGACGTTATCGCCTATGGCGCCCTCCACCTCGAGCACCACGGTGCGGCCGTCGCCCGTCTTGACCTCCAGCGCCTCGAACAGCTCGGGCTGCTCGCCAGGCGGAAACTCCACGTCGACCACGGCCCCGATGACCTGGCTGACACGACCTTCTTTGGTCGTCTTCCTCTCCGCCTTCGGTTCGTGTTTCGCCTTGGCCATCTGTTCGCCCTCCCTCAGCTCGACGCCCGCATTGCTTCGGCGCCGCTAACGATCTCCATCAGCTCCGTGGTGATGCCCGCCTGGCGGACCTTGTTCGCGTACAGCGTGAGCGCGTCGATCAGGTCGCCCGCGGCATCGGTCGCGTTCTGCATCGCGATCATCTTGGCCGAGTACTCGCTGGCCTTGTTCTCCAGCACTGCCTGGAACACCTGAGTCTCGACGTAACGAGGCAGCAGGCCGTCGAGGACCGACTCGGGGTCGGGCTCATAGATGTAGTCGGCCCGCGGAGCGTCGCCCTTGCCGGCCTCGCGGGTCGGAATTTCCGCCGGGATCAGCACTCGGATCTCCGGCTCCTGCTTCATGGTCGAGATCCACTTCGAGTAACAGAGGATGACCGCGTCGGTGTTGCCCTTCGCGTATTCCTCGAGGGCCACGGTGATCGCCGGGAGGACCTCCGCGACGGTCGGCCTGTCCGACACGCCGCTCACCTCCGCGATCACCTCGCGCCGGTAGCGGAGCAGGAAGTCGCGGCCCTTGCGGCCGATCGTGACGTAGCGCTGGCCCTCGGTGTGGTGCTCGTTCATGTAGCGCGTGGCGGCGCGGATGTTGTTCACGTTGATGGCGCCGCACAGGCCCTTGTCCGTCGTGACGAGGATCATCACGGCGCGCTTGCCTTCACGGCGTACGAGGAACGGGTGCCTGTACTCGGTCGCGCGCTCGGCCGCCGTCTGGAGCACCTCGAGCATCTTCTCGGAATAAGGACGCGTCGCCTGGACCGCCGCCTGCGCGCGCTTCAGCCGAGTCGCCGCGACGACCTGCATCGCCTTGGTGATCTTCTGCGTGTTCCGGATCGAGTCGATCCGCCGGACGATGTCCCTGAATGCCGGCACTTAGTTGGCCTTCGGCTCTCGGGGCTTTTTGGGTTTCGGTTCGTCGCTAATGGCCGCTCGGATCTGGTCGAGCTGCGACGGCCGGTCGTCCTCTGACTCGGCTTTCTTGGGCGCCTGAGCTTTTGGCGCCTTCGGCGGCGCTTGCGGCCTTGTTTCGGCCCTCGCAGCAGGCGGCTGCGACTTCGGCGGAGCAGGAGGCGGGGTCGCGGCCGCGCCCGAGTCGGGCATGTCCTTGTATCCCTCGACGCCGAACTGGTGGTTGAAGGTCGAGATCGCTGCCTTCAGGCGCTCGAACAGGCTGTCGTCCAGCGCCTTTTGCTTTTCGATCGCCGCCAGCAGGTCGGGACGCTCGCTCTTGAGGAAGCGCACGTAGCCGGCTTCCCACTCGCGGACCCTCGCCACCGGGACCTTGTCGAGGAACCCCTGCGTGCCGGCGTAGATCACCGCCACCTGCTCGGCCAGGGCGACAGGCTGGTACTTGTCCTGCTTGAGCAGCTCGGTCAGGCGCGCGCCGCGCTCGAGCTGGCTGCGGGTCTGTGTGTCGAGGTCCGAGGCGAACTGGGCAAAGGCCGCCAGCTCGCGGTACTGGGCGAGGTCGAGCCGCAGCTGGCCGGCGACCTGCCGCATCGCCTTGGTCTGAGCGTCACCACCTACGCGCGAGACGCTGATGCCCACGTTCAGCGCAGGCCGCTGGCCGGCGTTGAAGAGGTCCGACTGCAGGTAGATCTGGCCGTCGGTGATGGAGATCACGTTGGTCGGGATGAAGGCGGAGACGTCGTTGGCCTGCGTCTCGATCACCGGAAGCGCGGTCAGCGACCCGCCGCCGTGCGCCTCGTTCATCTTCGCCGCGCGCTCGAGCAGCCTCGAGTGCAGGTAGAACACGTCGCCGGGGTACGCCTCGCGGCCCGGCGGGCGGCGCAGGTTCAGCGAAAGCTCGCGGTACGCCCACGCCTGCTTGGTCAGGTCGTCGTAGCAGCACAGTGCCTCTTTGCCCTGTTCCATGAAGTACTCGCCCATCGCGCATCCTGCATAGGGCGCGATGAAGTTCAACGACGCCGCGTCCGACGCGGTGGCGGCCACGATGATCGTGTAGTCCATCGCTCCGTTTTCCTCAAGCGTCGCCGTGGCGCGCGCGATCGAGGCCGCGTTCTGCCCGATCGCGACGTACACGCAGGTGAGGTCTTTGCCCTTCTGGTTGATGATCGTGTCGAGCAGGACGGTGGTCTTGCCGGTGAACCGGTCGCCGATGATCAGCTCGCGCTGGCCCCGGCCGATGGGGATCATCGCGTCGATCGCCTTGATGCCCGTCTGAACGGGGCTGTCCACGCGCTTGCGCGTGATGACACCGGGGGCGATCCTCTCGATCGGCATCGTCTTGGTGGCCTTGATCGGGCCCTTGCCGTCGAGCGGCTGGCCCAGCGGGTTCACCACGCGGCCGATCAGCGCCTCGCCCACCGGAACCTCGAGCAGCCGGCCGGTCGTGCGGACCTCGTCGCCCTCGTGCAGGTGCCCGTAGTCGCCGAGGATGACCGCACGCACCTGGTCCTCCTCGAGGTTCAGCGCCAGGCCGTAGGTCTCGTGAGGAAATTCGAGCAGCTCGCCGGCCATCGCGTTCTGCAAGCCGTAGATCTGCGCGATGCCGTCGCTGGTCGCGACGATTCTGCCCACGTCGGTCGAGACGAGGCTCGCCTCGAAATTCTTGAGCCGTTCCTTGATGACCTCCGAGATCTCTTTGGTGCTGATTCCCACTTTCTTCCGTAACTCCTATGAGGCCGCGAGGCGGCGTCGCAATTGCTGCAATCGGGTGGCAACGCTCGCGTCAACGAGCCGGTCGCCGTACTGAAGCTTCAACCCACCAAGGATCCGCGGATCGACGACGACGTCAAGGTGGATCTCCTTCCCCATTTGTTTGGAAAGCTCGTCCGCAACTCGATCACGGTCTTTCGAGCTCAGCTCGACCGCTGTGGTGACGGTTGCACGCAGGCGGTCTTCAGCTTCGTCGGTCAGATGCTGAAGCTCTCGAGCGATCGCCTCGACGTCGCGGACGCGGCCGGACTCGATGAGAAGCTTCGCGAGATTGGTGGCCTCGCCGCTGTCGAACAGGTCGGACACCAGGGCCATGCGTTGCTCGGTCGAGATCGTCGGGTTCGTCAGGACGCGCGCAACCTCAGGATCCGAAATGATCTCACTCACCTGCGCCAGGCGCCTGTTCCACTCTTCAACCTTGCCCTCGTCCTGGGCCAGCTCGAAGATCGCTTTGGCATATCTTTTAGCCGCGGCCGTTGCCACTTGCAACCTCCCTGATGGCCCTGTCGATCAGCTGCCGGTGCTTGTCGTCGTCGAGGGTTTCGCCGATGACTTTCTCGGTTGCCGCCACAACAAGGCTGGCTACCTCGCTGCGGACCGAACGCACAGCCTGGTCTCGCTCGGCCTCGATCTCCTTTCGCGCGGCCTCGACTGCTCTCCGGGACTCGTCTTCAGCCTTTTGCCTCATCTCTTGCCGTAGCTGCTCGGACGACTTGGCCGCTGCCTCGATCAAACTTTCCGCGGTCTTGCGAGCCTCGTTCAGCTTCTCCTCGGCTTCTTTCAAATGCTGCTCAGCCTTGGCACGGGCGTCGTCCGCCTCTTTCAGCTGTTGAGCAATCGCGCGGCGTCGTTCCTCCGACACCTGGACAAGCACGGGATAGACGTAGCGCGAGAGGATGGCAAGCATCGCCAGGAACGCGATCAGCTCGACGATCACAGTTCCGTCGATCGTGACGACGCCTGCGCTTCCCGCCAGCAGAATCATTAGTGGACCTGGGACAGCAGGACGAACCCTAGTCCGAAGGTGACGAAGTACATGCCTTCGA
>Ga0137409_10000384_pt1 | contig 47969 bp, 44 predicted proteins | sample CZODoug1_16funga_FD_122059 | JGI IMG/M metagenome (GOLD analysis project Ga0137409, IMG submission 122059) | Vadose zone soil fungal communities from Angelo Coast Range Reserve, California, USA - CZODoug1_16fungal (Hybrid Assembly) | ecosystem: Environmental > Terrestrial > Soil > Vadose zone...
TCGAGCGGACGCAGCGCGCCCGTTCGCACCCACTCGCCCAATTGCGCTTGAGCGAGCGGTATCCGATCGGCATGTTCGTAGGTCAGAAAGCCGCGCACGGTCAATCGCTTGACGAGGATCTGCCACAGCGTTCGAACGGCGTAGGGCGCATCTTGGTGGTTGTACTCGCTCACCATGCCACAGACCACGACCCGGCCGTGCTCGCGCATCAGCGGCAGCAACGCCTCTAATACGGCACCGCCGACATTGTCAAAATAGACGTCGACGCCGTCCGGGCAGGCGTCGCGGACCGCCGCGTCCAGATCCGGCCGGGCACGATAGTCGATGGCGCCGTGGAAGCCGAGCGCTGTGATGTGGGCGGCCTTTGCCGCAGACCCGACGATCCCCACGACACGACAGCCGTGCAGCGCCGCGAGTTGACCGGCGACGCTGCCCACCGCGCCGGCGGCGGCGCTGATCACGACGGTCTGCCCCCTGCCGATCCGGCCGATCTCATGCAATCCGATCCACGCAGTCAGACCGGTGGGCCCGAGCACGCCCATATAGTGTTCGAGTGGAATGCCGGCGGCGGGGTTCACTATCTCGAGTCCCAGTGCGTCGGGTCCGAGTATGGAAATTTCCTGCCAGCCGGCGAGCGCGCGTATGAATGCGCCTTCGCGAATTGCCGGATTGCGGGATTCGAGAACCCGGCCGAGGGTCATTCCGCGCACGGTATCCCCAATGGCGACCGGCGGCAGATAGCTCTTACGGTCGTCGAGGAAGCCTCTGATCGCCGGATCCATGGACAGGAATATGTTGGCGAGCGAGAGCTCGCCGTCCCGAAGCTCAGGGACCTCAGAGGTCACGAGACGGAAATCGCTCGCCCGCGGCTCGCCGACGGGACGCTGCTCGAGGACGAATCGGCGCGATAGCGGCCTGTGACTCATGCTAGTACCGGGCAAAAGGTGGCCGGGGGTAACCTGTGTTTTTCGTACCGGGGAGATTCCAATGACACAAGATCTCGAAACCACAAACCTCCAGCTCGTGCAGGCGCTGTTCAACGCCACGGGTAAAGGCGACTGGGCGGCGGCGGAAAGCATGCTGACCAGCGACTTCTCCGTGACGGAAGCCGGTACCTTGCCGTTTGCCGGAACGTTCCACGGCCGCGGCGCGCTGCAGGAATTGTTCACCCGGGTGATGAGCGCCGCCGGCGTCACCGGGATCGACATGCAACAACTCACGGCCGGCGGGGACCGGGTCGTCGCATTGCTCGAGTTGGTGCTCGGAGGTCCCCCCGAGGTTCGGGTGCCGCTGGCGGAGACCTTCCGCGTGAGAGACGGCAAGGTCTGCGAGATCGTCCCCTACTATTTCGATCCGCGGCCGATTACCGCCGCCGTCGAGGCACGCAAGCGCGCGGCGAACACCTGACCGCTCGATCGGTGGGGAAGGAGCGGCTCTCCGTCGATCGTGGCTAGAGCACGGGCTTGGGCGCATGAGGGTCGTTCTTGAGGTACCACTCGACGGTCTCATGAAAAAACTGATTGCCGCGTTCGTTCTTGCCGAAAACAATGCTGTCGTGGGCCCCGGATTCCAGGCCCTTCTGAATCTTCATGCCGAGCACGTAATCGTCGTTGTAAGTCACATCGCGTAGAAAATCGATCATCTGCTCGATGCCGGCCTGGTCCGCGGCGTCCTTCGGCGGCGTTTTGCGTGCGTAGAGCAGCACCGTCCGATTCTTGTCCGGCGTCGGTCCCGGAAACAACTGGGCGATTTGCGCAATTTCGGGCGCCAGGAACGCCGATACGTTGGGGAACAGGATCCTGACGAAATCGAATCCGGTGTTTTCCAGATGACCCCACTGCTCACGCGGGGATGCGCGTAGTTTATCAATGCTGAGTTGCGGAAATCCGATGCGCAGATGCGGACCGAACGCTTCGTAGTGCGTGATGTTGGAATAGGTGCGCGCCGCGATGGATTTCGGGTGCAGGGTGGCGAAATGATATCCCTCGAGATACCCATCGAAGGCGACCTTCCAATTCGCGCCTTCGATGACCCGCGAGCCGAGGAAGGTCCAACCGGCGAGATTTGCCGCCTCAAAATCCTCCAGCAGCGCGCCGTAAAATTCCTCGACGTCAATTTCCGCGCCGGGCGTGAGTACGGCGAAAATCATGCCGGCGCTCTCGCGGCTCGGCAACTCGGCGAGCCCCCGGCCGGATTTGTCGAGCTCGCCGAAGGTGTTCTTTTCCGTCACCGCGAGCAGGCGGCCATCGTTGCTGTATGTCCAACCATGGTACATGCAGGTGAAGCGGGCGCATTGCCCGTGGCCTTCGGCGGCGACCGGAGCGCCACGATGCGCACAAACGTTGAAAAAGACATGGGCCTTTCCCGCCTTGTCGCGCGTGATCAAGATCGGCCGGCCCATTACATCCATGGCCTTGTAGTCGCCGGGCGCCGGAAGTTCGGCCGACAGCGCCAGCATCAGCGGCACGCGTTTGAAGATGAGCTCCATTTCCCGCGCCCAGCGCTCCGGATCGAGGTAGTGTTCCGACGGAACCGTCGTGATGCGCTGTCCCTGAAAGGTGGAATGCTGGTCAACATAGTCGAGCATGATCTGCGCGACATTACCGACGGTCTCGTAATCCATGGGCAACTCCTTCGTAAATCAATGATGCAGCGCCACCAGCACCTTGCCGATATTGCCGCCTATAAATAATTTGCGATAAGCCGCAGGCACATTTTCCAGACCGCGCGTCATATCGAAGTGCATCGTGATGCGGCCCGCGTCGAGCCAGAAACGCATCACGCGGTTGATCTCGTCGGCCCGGTGCATGAAATCGGGCGAGAAGAAGCCGCTGATGGTCAGCCGCCGCATCAGGATTTGATCGAATCGCCTGGGTCCCGCGGCACCCTCGGCACCGGCATAGGACGCGATCAGTCCGCAGACGGCGATGCGTCCATAATGCGCCATATTCGGCAACACTTGATCGAGCAACGGGCCGCCGACATTATCGAAATAGACCTGGATACCGCCGGGAATGGCCGCGAGCGCTGCGTCGAGCCCGCCGGCCTTGTAGTCGAGCGCCGCATCCAAGCGCAGCTCTTCGCGGAGAAACCTGCATTTTGCTTCTCCCCCGGCCAGACCGATCACACGACAGCCCATGAGTTTGGCGATCTGAGCGGCGAGCATGCCGGTGGCGCCCGCGGCGGCGGAGACCAGCACCGTCTCGCCCGGCCGTGTTTTGGCAACCTCGGTGATGCCGACATACGCGGTCCAGGCGTTCATGCCGAGAACTCCCAGATGCTGTCGGGCATCCGCGACCGAATCATCGACGACCATGAGGCCGGCATGCAATGGAACGACGCAGGAATAATCGCCCCATTGCCCGAATGCTCGCACCAAGGCGCCGGTCTGATAGGCGGCATTGCGGGATTTTACGATGCGGCCCAGCACCAAACCGGGAATCGGGCGGCCCAGCGGTATCGGCGGTTGATAGCCGTCGGTTCGCGGTGTCATCCACAGGCGGGTTCCGGCATCGAGCGACAGATACTCATTGCGAATCAATACCTCGCCCTCGGCGGGTTCCGGTACCGCGGCAGGTTCAAGAGCAAAGGCGGACATAAAATCCGTACCGTCCGGGTAGCGCAGCAAGCGCCAACAGCGGTTCTGCTCGAGCGGTGAGTGCACGTCAGCGGCCATTTCAGTCCGAGTTTAGTCTTGCGGGGCGGCGTAGCCACCTAGCTATTATTAGAGGAGCCGCGCGGGAGCCGGGAGCGCAAGCTGGCATCGAATCTGACCGCTACCGGCAGGAGAGTCTTATGGCGTACGAAGGTCCCGTCGAGGATCGTCTGGCGATTCGTGAACTGTTGGAAAGCTACGCCGATGCGGTGTGCATGGCGGACCCCGTCGCGTGGGGCAATACCTGGGCGGAGGACGGCGTATGGGAACTGCCTGATTATCCGGAAATCGGAAAAATAACGGGCAAGAGCAATGTCGTATCCGCCTGGAAGGCGGCGATGACGCGGTATCCGGGCATCATCTTCGCGGTAATGCCCGGTTCGATCACAGTGAGCGGCGATCAGGCTGTGGTCCGTTCCTACACGTCCGAGGTTTATAGCGACAAGAACGGCTTCACCAAACGCGACCGCGGCCGTTATGATGATGTGGTGGTCAAGCGCGCCGGCAAGTGGCTATTCAAGACGCGCGTGTTCAAGAACATCCACCGGGCGTAACACGCACGGCGAATCACCTCGCGGCGGAAGATTCCCGCTGCATCGGCCGAGTCAAAATCGGCCGGGTCAAAGCCCTTGCGGTGCCTCGATAAGGTCGCGCAGCGCGGCAAGGAATCGGGCCCCGACCGCGCCGTCGATCGCGCGGTGATCGCACGACAAGGACACCTGCGCCGTGGTGGCGATCGATAAACCGCCGCCGCGCTCGATGGGACGAGGAGACGCCGCCCCTATGGCAAGAATCGCGCCCTGCGGCGAATTGATGATGGCGTCGAACTGGTCGATGCCGAACATGCCGAGATTCGAGACGGTGAAGCTTCCCCCCTCGATTTCTCCCGTGCGCAGCTTGCCGGCACGCGCCCGGCCTATCACTTCGCGCAATTCTTCGGATATCGCCTGCACCGACTTGGTCTGGGCGGCGCGAATCACCGGCGTGATCAGTCCTTTGTCGGCGGCGACCGCGACCGAGATATCGGCGTTGCGGAACCGATGGATCTCATCGCCGTGTACCTGCACGTTGATATCCGGCACCTGCATGAGCGCCAGGGCCGTTGCGCGGATGAAATAGTCATTGACGCTCGGCCCCGAGCCGGCACTACGCTTTTTGTCGGCACGCAAGCCCAGCAGTGCGTCCAGATTCACCTGGGTGCGCAAATAGAAGTGTGGAATGGTCGACTTCGACAGTGTCAATTGGCGGGCGATCGACCTGCGCGTCGCCGACATTCGCACGACCTCGAACGCGCCGGCGGCCGGGCGCAGATCGGCGCCGATGCCGGCCGCCGCGGCCACATCCGCGCGGCTGATGCGGCCGCGTGGACCGGTGCCGCGCAGGGTCGATAGATCGACGCCATGCTCCACGGAGAGCCGCTTCGCCAGCGGCGATGCGTAATGCGCATCCAATGCGGCGCTTTGCACCGCAATGGAAACTGCCGCCCCACCGCCGACCTTTCGAGCGGGCTTCGATGCCTGCTCAACGTCCTGATAGGTGACGCGTCCCCGACGGCCCGTGCCGGTGATGCGCGCCACATCCAGATGCAGCCGTTGTGCCAATTGATGAGCGCCGGCGCTGATCGCGACGCCGGGAACAGGCGGCGGCGCTGTGCGTGTGGCCGCCGCACCCCCACCGCTATCACGGGCCGTGACCGTGGTCGGGGCGGTGACCGTGCTCGGGGACGTCGCAGTAGCCGGGGACGTCGCAGTAGCCGCAGCCGGGGCCGCAGCATTAGCCGCAGCCGCCTTGTCTTCGACCGGCTGACCATCGGGACCCCGGAACGTGAGCACAAACTCGTCGATCGCCGCTTTCGGTGCGGCCTCGTTCGCGGTCACAGCCAGCAAAGCACCGACCGGATAGACCTCTCCCGGCGTTGCCAGCAGACGCAGGAATGTCACATCGGATTCCGCCTGCACCTCATTGACGATCTTGTCGGTCTCGATTTGCGCGATGACCTGCCCTCTGGTAACGCGCTCGCCTTCCCGGATATTCCATTCCGCCAATGTGCCCTCGGTCATCTCGATGCCCCATTTGGGCATCGTAAACGCGCGTAATGTGCTCACGGTTCGTGGCTCCTTGAGATCAGCGGTAGGCGAGGGACTTGCGCACGGCCGCTTCGATGGTCCCCGCGGAGGGCAGATACGCCCTTTCGAGCTCGCGGGCGAAGGGTACCGGTGAATGAGGCGCCGTCACCATCTCGACCGGAGCGCGCAGCGCCGCGAATGCTTTGCTTGCGGCGAGTCCCGCGATGTCGGAGGCGAGGCCGCAGCGCGGCGGACTTTCATCCGCGATGATCAAGTGTCCGGTGAGCTCGACGCTATCGAGAATCGCCTCTTCGTCGAGCGGACTCGTGGTGCGCAAATCGATGACATCGCAGGAGATCCCGTCTTTCGCCAGCTTGTCCGCGGCGCCCGCCGCGAAGTTCACGAGCTGCCCGCAGGTCACGATGGTCGCATCGCGGCCCTCGCGCACCATGCGCGCATGACCGAACGGCAGCATATATTCGCCGTCCGGAACCTCGCCTTTTTCTCCGTACATGGCCTTATGCTCGAAAAACATGACGGGATCGTCGCCGCGGATCGCACTCGTGAGGAGCCCCTTCGCATCGGCAGGCGTCGTGGGCATGACGACCTTGAGTCCTGGGATCGCAGTCAGCATCGAGTACACCGCCTGGCTATGTTGCGCGGCGGCGTTCAACCCGGCGCCGTATATGATGCGAACCGTGACGGGGCATTTCGTCTTGCCGCCGAACATGTAGCGGAATTTCGCGATCTGGTTATAGAGCTGATCGAGGCATACACCGACGAAGTCGGCGAACATCAATTCCGCGATGGCTCTCTTGCCGGCAAGCGCGGCGCCCGCCGCGGCGCCGACGATGCAGGACTCCGAAATCGGCGTATCGATCACCCGATTCGGTCCGAATTTGGCGAACAGCCCGCCGGTCAAACCCCAAATTCCGCCGATCGCCTCGGTGCCGCCGGCGGTCCCGTTGCCGCCCACGATATCCTCGCCCAGGATAATGATGTTCGGATCGCGCTCCATCTCGTGGTGCAGCGTGCTTGCGATCGCTTCGCGGATCATCATGACAGCCATAAGATTATCCTTAGTCAATACGTAATGTAGACGTCCTGCAGGACCTCGGAAGCATCCGGCGGCGGCGCTGCGCGCGCCTCCTGCACGGCAGCTTCGATCAGCGCCAGAACTTCGCGATCGACCGCATCCAAGGCAGCTGCATCGAGCTGCTTGCGCTTCAATACAGCGGCGCGGAAATTCTTCAGGCAATCGCGCGTCTCGCGCAGCCGTTCCACTTCGCCGGGACCCCGGTAGCGCTGCGGATCGCCCTCGAAATGGCCGAAAAAACGCTCTGTGTCGAATTCCACCGCCGCCGGGCCGCGGCCTTCGCGGCAATGCCGTATCACCTCGCTCACCACATCGTGGCAGGCGAAAAAATCGCAACCGTCGGCTTTGCGCGCGAGCATGCCGAACCCCGCGGCGCGGCTCGCCATGTCTTTGCCGCCGACAGCGTATTTGTCGCCCGTGTGCTCGGAATAATGATTGTTTTCGAAAGCAAATATGACCGGCACTTTGAGCACCACCGCCATGTTCATCGCTTCGAAGGTCGTGCCTTGATTGCAAGCACCGTCGCCGCTGAAGGCGACCGATACCTGCCCTTTGCCGTTGGCCTTGGCTGCAACCCCCGCCCCTAATGCGAGAGGCGCGCCCGCGCCGACGATGCCGTTGGCGCCGAGCATGCCGACGCCGATGTCGGCGATGTGCATCGAGCCGCCCTTCCCATGGCACAGGCCGTCGCGCCGCCCGTATATTTCCTTCATCATCCCTTTGACATCGCACCCTTTGGCGATGCAATGACCGTGGCCTCGATGAGTCGATACGATGTAATCATCGTTCGTCAAGAGTTCGCAGATGCCGACGGCCACCGCCTCCTGGCCGGAGTACAGGTGCGTGAAGCCCGCGATTTCGCCGGTTGCGATCTCGAGATGCAGCCGCTCCTCGAATTCACGGATCGTTTTCATCCGCCGATAGGCTTGAATCAGTTCCTTGTCAGTGAATTGCATCGATCCCCCGGTCAAATCATGAGTACGGTTTTGGCAATGATGGCGCGCTGAATCTCGTTGCTGCCGCCGAAAATCGTCCACGCCTGGCTGTTCAGATAGCGAGCCGCCGACACTTGCGCTTCTCTGCTGTAGATCGGCTCCGGACTCTGCGCACCGTATAGCGGCCTGCGTGTCTCCAATTGCAGTCCGGCGTAGCCGAAGGCATTCATCGCCAAGGCATCGATCTGCGCGCGCAGATCGGAGGCGACCAGCTTGACGATCGAACTCTGCGGACCGGGTCGCTGCCTCAGGTGCAGCTGCTCCAAAATGCGAAGTTCGGTGATCTCCAGAGCTTGCGCTTCGAGCTCCAACTTGGCCAGCTGCGATGCGAACAGCGGATCCTGCGCGAGCGGGCGGCCGAATCCCGAGGGTTCGCCCTCCGCATCGTTGCGCAGCCGGCTGATGTCGGCCAACAGCTTGGGAGCGAGGCAGGAGCCGCCGCGCTCATTCTCGAGCAGGAACTTGGCGATCGTCCAGCCTTGGCCCTCGCTGCCGACCAGATCATCCTCCTCGACCCGCACGTCCTGCAGAAAAACTTCATTGACTTCGTGGTCGCCGGCGAGGGTGATGATGGGGCGCACTCTGACGCCGGGCTGATCCATGTCGATGAGCAAGAAGCTCACGCCGCGCTGAGCCTTGGCCGATGTGTCGGTGCGCGCCAGGCAGAACATGTGATCGGCGAAGTGTGCGTGCGTGGTCCATATCTTGCTGCCGTTGACCACATACTGGCCGCCGACTTTCACCGCGTGCGTCTTCAGGCTCGCGAGGTCGGAACCCGCACCCGGCTCCGAGAAGCCCTGACACCAATAATGTTCGCCCGACAGGATCTTCGGCAAATAGTTGCGCTGCTGGTCGGGCGTGCCGTAGGTATACAAAACGGGCGCCAGCAGCTTCAAGCCCAACACGGGCAGGCCGGGGGCGTCGGCCAACGCGCATTCCTTTTCAAAAATGTAGCGCTCGACCGGAGACCACCCCGTGCCACCGAACTCGGGCGGCCAGCCATAGGCAAGCCAGCCCTTTTCGTGCAGGGTGCGTTGCCATTCGCGGCCAATTTCGGGTTCTGCGAATACCGTTGGGGTGGCGCGCGCGCCCGCACGCAGCCGTTCCGGTAAATGACTGATCAGGAATTGCCGAACCGTGTCGCGAAACAACCGGTGCTCGGGCGCGAAGTCCAGTTCATTCTCCGACTGAGTTGTTTCGAGCACGGCATCTAACATACGAGTATGACCGCTGCCGATACGCCGGGTGCTCCGTAAACGTGACTGTACGCGGCGCGCACCCGCCGCGGCACCTGGCGCGCTCCGCCCGCGCCACGCAGCTGCACCACATTCTCATAGACCTGCCTCAATCCAGAAGCGCCGATAGGCTCGCCGCAAGCAAGGCAGCCGCCATCGGTATTGATGGGCAGCTGACCGTCCAAGCGGCTGCGCCCTTCGGCGAGCCAGCGCTCCTGTTCGCCGTCGGCACAAAATCCATTTTCGGCCATATGCATGATTTCCGCGCCCGAATCCGTATCCTGAAGTTGGGCGACATCGATGTCTTCCGGCCCGAGACCCGCCATTTCGAACACCGCGCGGCTGGCGATGACGGTGGGCGCGGGTCCCCGTTCGAGCTCGAGCGTGGGGGAAAACACTTCGAACGAACCGGCGGGACGGCTGCGCACCGCGACCGCTCTCAAGCGCACATTGGTGCGGCCGAGTTCGCGGGCCTTGGTTTCGCTCGCCAAAATCAAAGCGACCCCTCCTTCCGAGGGGGAACAGAACATGAACTTCGTCAGCGGATCGTTGACCATCTGGGAATTCAGGATCGTCTCCACATCGACCGGTGAGCGGCGCCAGGCGTGCTCGGCGTGAGCGCCGTTGCGGTACGCCTTCTCCGCAACTCGGGCCAGCGTCATCTCACTGATGCCGTGAAGCTTCATATACCGCTGCAGCTTCATCGCAAAAAATTGCGTGGTGATCATCATGCCCGCTTCGCCATACCATGCCGGCAGGCCCCAATCCTCGGGGCGCGAGGCGAAGGCGCCGCGGGGGTGCTTGTCGAATCCCATGGCGACGCCGAGATCGAATTCACCCGATTTTATCGCGCTGTATGCTCCGAACAAGGCGGCGCCGCCGGTCGCGCAGCCGTTCAATACATTGATGAACGGAAGTGTGGTCAAGCCGAGCTCGGTCACCAGCGTGTCCGCCTTGCCGGCCGCATCCGATCCGCCGAACGCGAATTGCATCCGATCCCACTCGAGGCCGGCATCCGCAAGTGCGGCGCGGACCGCAAAGGCGCCCTGCTCCAAGCCAGTGCGCTCTTCGGTCCGGCCGAAGGGATGAATTCCGATGCCGACGATATAGACTTGGGTCACGGGCGATTTCCGGCTTGCGGACGAAAGGCAAACATCAACGCCGCGCCGTGCTCGTCGCTGCGCAATGCAAATGTCGTCAGTTCCATGGGCATACCGATGTGCAACTCGTCGAATCGAACATCGATGAGCCGGCTTTCGACGATCAGCGCGCCCGGAAGCTCGATATAGCCGACGGCGAACGGCTGAAACGGTTTTTCGCCAAAGTAGGGCGGGGATTTCGGCTCGAACCGCTGCACCGTATAGGACCACAAGGGCCCGCGGTGCGGCAATTCCACGCGCTCGAACGATTCGCGATCGCTCGGCAACGGAAAGACGATCCGGCCCGATTGGCGGTTACGGCCGCCAATCAGCCGCAGGTCGGGCGCGAGCGTAAACAGGTCAGCGGCGATGGGTCGTTCATTCACGACCGCAAGCATGGCTCGTCAGGGGGTGCAATGCATCTATAAGAAAGATTAGGTGACCGCGCGCCGACTACGCCCTCGCCAAGGGGGCGCGCATGGCGATCCTCAGTTGACCGAGCCCAAAAAGCCGAGTTGCCCTGCCTTGAATACGGTTTGACTTCGATTGACTGCGTTCAGTTTCACGGCGGCGTTATGGATGTGAAAGCGGACGGTTGCGCAGCTGCGCGACAGAATGGTCGCAATTTCGCCATCGGTCTTGCCGACCGCGGCCCAGCGAAGGCACTCGATCTCGCGCTTGCTCAAAGAGATGTCCGGCGGTATCCAGCGCTGCTTGTCCATCACTTTGACATAGCTTGCGATGAACTTGTGGGCAAACAAGCCCAGCAGATCGCCGTACTGCGCAAATTCCGGCGTCAAATCGTCGCGATCGGAATCGATCGGCTGAAAGCTGACCGCTGCGATCTGGCCGTAAGGCAGATGAATGGGAACCACGATCGCGACATCGGTCATTGCGCGCTCGAAAAAATCGGTCAAATCCAGCGCGACGAGGTGCGGATTGCTGTGCTGCGTGTGAATCCCGCTACGGTTGCACCAGAAAGGTTCGCTTTCGTAGCGGCACGCCAGTGTCAGCGGTGAAGTGAGAGCCAAGCGTGGCCGTTCCCACCAGCGCTCGCCGGGTTCACGCCAGCCGAATACTTCGGAGGCGAGAATCTGGCCCTCGCCGTCAATCATAGGGTCTTTCGAGGCGATGTTGGCGCAGGCCGCGGTGCGCAGATTCGCGATCGACAACGCAGTCTCGTGCAGCGCCTGCGCCGCGTCACGAATCCCGGCGATCGAACGAACGGTCAGCCGATCCAAAATATCGGCAAGCGACGTCGATGCAAAGTCGACTTGCGGACAAAACATACAACTCCCCCTTCACTATAATCCGCCCGGAATTCGCAAATGGCAATAGTTACTATGGCCTTTGACAGTCGCACCCATGCTCAAAACGTGATGTTCTTGCGAAGCCCCGGCAGGCTTGGTCGGCCCGGGCGGGCTAATCAGGCCACAAGGGCGATTGTTCAGAGATTTCAAGGATGTGAACGGTGCAAATTGCATTCAACGAAGAACAGCAGCTGTTGAAGGTTGCCGTCGAGCGCTTCGTCCAGGATCGCTACGGGGCCGGGCGGCGCAAGAAATATCGGGCCGAATCAGCCGGTTATAGTCTGGAAAACTGGCAGGGGCTGGCCGACCTCGGGCTTCTGGGGTTGATTTTTTCGGCCGAAGACGGCGGGTTGGGGGGCAAGTCGCGGGAATTGAGCGCGGTCATGGAGGCGCTGGGCAACGGGCTGGTCGTCGAGCCGATGCTGGAACAAATCATCCTCGCAGGAGGCCTGCTCGCGCACGCCGGCTCACCCCTACAGAAGCAGCAGTGGCTGGCGCAAGTCATCTCCGGCAAAACGCATTTGGCCTTGGCGCATTTCGAACACACTGCCAGATTCAATCTGTCCGATGTGCGGGTTCGGGCCCAGGCCCGTTCGGGAGGCTGGGTTCTCGACGGAGAAAAATCCGTGGTGCCGTGGGCCGGCGGTTCAGACCAGTGGATCGTATCGGCACGCGAGTACGGCGATCATGCCGACCCGGAGGGGATCGGCTTTTATCTGGTGTCCCCGGGAGGACGCGGCATCGAGCGGCGAGATTTCTATTTGACCGACGGCGCCAGCGCCAGTGCAATTCGCTTTCGGGGCACCATCGCCTCGGGACGGCTGCCCGGCGGCTTTGAGAGCTTCTCGCGGTGCGTGGATCTTGCGCGTCTCGCCGCGGGCGCGGAGATGGTCGGCATCATGTCGGCGTTGTTCGAATCGACGCTCGAATATCTGCGTACCCGCAAACAGTTCGGAGCGCCGCTCGCCAGCTTTCAGGCCATTCAGCACCGGCTGGCAAACCTGTATGTTCAATTGGAACTGTCGCGTTCGCAGGTGTGCAGGGCCGCCCTGTTGCTCGACAGCCGCAGCGAAGTCAGCTGCAGCGTCGCGGGAATGAAGAGCTACGTCGGACGCGCCGCCGTAGAATTGGGCGAGGCGTGCGTGCACCTGCATGGTGGTATCGGCATGAGCGATGAACTCGACCTTGGGCATGGGTTCAAACGCCTCGTGGTGCTGGCGCATCTGTTCGGCGATCCCGATACCGAGCTGATGCGGTTCACGAGTTTGCGCGGTGTTCAATCCAGTATCGATGCGCAGCGCAGCGCGAAACGTGCGGAATTGTCCGGATGAGCGAATCCAAGGACCAAAAGGGCAAGATTCGCTGCGTGCTGATCGCCGGCGGCAAGTATCACGACATCGACTTCGCGCGCCTGGAATTACTGAAGCTGCTCGCCGCGGATGAGCGGGTCAGGGTGCGTGTCTTCGAGGATTACCAAAATACATCCGCGATAAACGAAGCGGATTTCATCGTCACTTACACCTGCGACGTCGTTCCCTCGCTCGAGGCACAGGAAGCATTGCGCGGCTTCTTGCAGCGCGGCGGACGCTGGTATGCGCTGCACGGCACGAACTCGATCTTGCGCTGGCTCGCCGATGGGCGCGTCGATAGTCCGCGGTTGGCGCCGCTGTTCATGCAGACGCTGGGATCGACTTTCGTCGCGCACCCTCCGATCGCCCCTTACACCGTCACCGTGGCGGATCCGTCGCACCCGTTGGTGAAAGATGTGGAGCCGTTCGAAACCACCGACGAGCTGTACTTGCTCGAAACCTACGGCCCTTTGCATGTGTTGCTGGAGACCCGCTTCGATGGGGAGGCTCCCGGTTTCGTAGAAGACAAGTGGGCACCCGCCAATCATCCGGTCTTCTATATCAAGGCGCATGGCCGCGGCGCCGTCTTGTATCTCACCCTGGGCCATTGCCGCGGGCACTACGATTTGCAGCCCTTGATGGACTATTGGCCGAGCGTGGATCGATGCGCGTGGGATTTGCCGGTGTTCCATCAACTCCTGCGGCGCGGAATCGCGTGGGCGAAAGAGAACCCGGAGATCCAGCACAAATCATAGGTGCCGCCGCGGCCGAATGAGCCGATGATGACGGGACATATCGAAGGAGGCTTGATGTCGCCACAAGAGCCACGCGGCGCGCCAATCGAGGAGTTGGCAGGCAAAAGTCAGATCGCCGGAATCCTGGCCACGCACAGCCGCGGCGTGGACCGGGCGGACGGCAATTTATTGAGCTCGGCTTATCACCCGGATGCCGGCGTGGACTACAGTTTTTTTGACGGGCCGGCGAGCCAGCTCGTGGCCATTCTCGCGGCTGCGCAAAAAGGCCAGCCGGTCACTTCGCATCGTACGAGCAACATGTGGATCAAGGTGCGGGGCCCGCAGGCACGATCCGAAAGCTACGTGCTCGCGTATGCCGAACAAATCGCCGATTCCGCCGCCACGCAACGCTTCATCGGCGGCCGCTATCTCGATACCCATGAAAGACGTGACGGCGAGTGGCGCTTGAGCCACCGCAAATATGTCATGGACTTCAATATCAACCGTCCCAGCACGGTGAACTGGCCGGAACCCGCCGTCGCGCTCGCCAATTTCGCGCCGCGCGGCGGACAGGGTGCGGCGGACGCCGGGCGCGCATTGCTCGCTCAATACGCGGCAGGCTTCAAATCACAGAGGAATTCCACCGTGACGACCTACACCGATGCACAAACCGACCAGGCGCTGTCCAAACAGGCGCTGCACGATCTGGGCATGGCCTACGCGCGCGCCATCGATCGTGCCGACGCAAGCTTGATGGCGTCGATCTTCCATGAGGATGCGACCGTGGTGAGCGGCGTGTTCAACGGCAACGCAGCTGAATTCGCCGTCAAGATTACGGCCTTCGTGCGCGAAAACATCGAACGATGCTTTCATTCGGTTGCGAATGAATGGCATGAGGTGCACGGCGATGAGGCGGTCGGCGAATCCTATGTCATTGCCAACACGACCGCGGGCGGCAAAGACACCCTGACCGGCGGCCGCTACGTCGATGCGTACCAGCGCCGCAACGGCGTGTGGAAGTTCAAGGCGCGCACGTTCGTGGTGGATTGGACCAATGCGCAACCGACTTCCTACGAAACCGGCGGCATGTACGCGGCGCTGACCGCGCGCGGCTGTTACGGCGCGAGCGATCCGGTTTATGCGTTCTGGAAGCAATGAAAAAACTCGACATCGAATCCGAGGTTCGTGACCTCGCGGCGCGGCGCGATATCTACGACGCGATTTGCAGCTACATGCGGGGGCAAGACCGCTTGCTTCCGGAGGTGCAGCGCCGCGCCTTTCATGACGACGCCTTCGTCGATTGCGGCTTGTACGCCGGCAGCGCCGACGGGTTCGTGAACTTCGCCCAGGGGCTTCTGGCGGGCTTCAAACAGAGCCAGCATCTGATCGGCCAGGCCCACATCCAGATCGATGGCAATGTCGCGCACGGAGAGATTTATTTCCTCGCCCAGCACCGGATCGTCGAGGCCGGAGTCGACAAGGACCTGTTCGTCGCAGGACGCTACATCGACCGCTACGAAGACCGGGGCGGCGGCTGGAAGATCGCCAAGCGGCGCGAACTCATCGATTGGGCGCGCACCGATACGGCCAGCGACTCCTTTCTCAAAGAGCAATCCGCACTGATACTGGGCGCGCGAGGCCACGCTGACTTCAGCTGCGTGCGCGCCTGGCCTTGAAAAAAAACCCGCAGGTAAAGATCGTGACGCTGCTGAAGCGCAAGGCCGGCATGTCGCGCGAGGACTTCGTGCGCTACTACGAAAGCCGTCACGCGGTACTCGCCACGGAAGTGGTCCCGGGACTCACGGATTATCGCCGAATGTATATCGACCCCGGCCGGCCTGCGTTCGGCATGCCGGCCGACTCGCCGGGCTTCGATGTCATCACTACGCTCGTCTTTGCCGATGCCGCGGCTTATGAGCATGCGTTCCAAACGTTAGCGCGGGCCGACATCGCGCAGAGGATCGCCGCTGACGAAGAGCACCTGTTCGATCGCACGTGCATCAAGGCGTACATCGTCGATGAGTACGTATCTGAGCTTCCATAGTGGATCGTCGCAATCGGCTTTGCTGTGCGGCGTTCTAGCCGCAATAACCATGCTATGGGCGCCGAAGTCAGTCTCCGCGCCGCCGGAATCGGGGAGTTCGCAAGCCGGAAAACCGGCCGATGCGCCGTGGAAACTCGGAGATCCGATCGTCCCCGTATCGACCAACGCCGACGGGGCCAAGGTGTTCGCCCAGGTGTGTGCGGTTTGTCACGAGCGGGGCGGAGGGTATGCGCCCGCGGTTTACATCTTGAAAATCATGACGCCCGCTTCCATTTACGGCGCGCTCACGACCGGCGCCATGCGCGTGCAGGCGAAAGACCTCTCAGACGCACAGAAAAAGGCAGTGGCGGAATTCCTGACGGGTGAGACCGTGCGGGAGGATTCGAAGCTTGCGCCGCCGGTTTGTCAGGGAGCGGCGGCGCATTTCGATCTGAATCAGCCCCCCGCATTTTCGAGTTGGGGGCTGACGCCGGAGAACACGCGATACGTCGATGGCGCGACGGCGGGCTTGGATGCGAGTCATCTGGGTCAATTGCGCTTGAAATGGGCGTTGGGCTTCGATGGCGCCGTGCGCGTCCGTTCACAACCGGCGCTCGCCGGCGGAGCGATTTACCTGGGAACTCAGGATGCCCGCGTTTATGCACTGGATCGGACCAGCGGTTGTCTGCGCTGGCAGTTTCATACCGCCGCCGAAGTGCGCACCGGCATCGTTGCTGCCCCATGGCCGGCGACGGACAAGAACGCCAAGCCGCTGCTGTACTTCGGCGATATCGTCGGCAATGTCTACGCGGTCGATGCGATGACCGGACTTCTGGTCTGGCGCGATCATTCCGATCCGCATCCGAGCACGACCCTCACCGCTGCACCGGCCTTGTACCGGAACCGCCTATACGTGCCCGTCTCCTCGCTCGAAGAGGGGGTGGCTGGGGAGAAATACGATTGCTGCACCTTCAGGGGCTCGATCATCGCGTACGACGCGGGTACGGGCAGGCGGCTGTGGCAGAGATATTTCTTGGACAGGCCGAAATTCCGCAAAACGCTTTCCACGGGAGCGAAAATGTTTGGTCCTTCGGGCATCGCCATTTGGGACACGCCCTCGATAGACGCCAAACGCGGCCTGCTGTACATCGCCACGGGCGACAACTATTCCTCGCCGGCGACCAGCCTCAGCGATTCCGTCGTGGCCATGGATCTGTCGAGCGGCAAGATCAAGTGGTCCTACCAGGCGAGGACGCACGATGCGTGGAACGCCGGTTGCGTGATGACCGGCGTCACAGCCTGCCCGACTGAGAGCGGTCCGGATTACGATTTCGGCGCAGCGACGATCCTTGCCACGGCAAGCGATGGACGCCAATTCGTCCTTGCAGGCGCCAAATCCGGCTGGGTATACGCACTTGACCCCGACAGCGGCCGCTTGGTGTGGAAAACCAAGGTTGGCCGCGGCGGAGTTCTCGCCGGCATTTATTTCGGCATGGCAACACGGGGCGATACGGTATTCGTTCCGATCAACGATGCGCCCGATGGCCGCCAGTATGATGAATCGGCGAAGCCTGGCCTGTACGCACTCGATTTGCGCACCGGCCAGTATCGTTGGAAGGCGCCGACCGGCGACAGCGTCTGCGAAAATCGCGGCCCATTATGCGCGCCGGGCATCGCGGCGCCGGTCACGGTGGCGGACGATCTGGTTCTGAGCGGCGCGAGCGATGGTTGGCTGCGGTTCTACGGCGCGGATTCCGGCAAGGTGTTATGGCAATACGACACCATGCAGGATACGGAAACCGTCAGCGGCGGTACGGCCCGCGGCGGGTCGATGGGCGGAGGCGCCGGCTTGATCGCGTATCACGGCACGGTCATCGCCGAATCCGGCTACGGCTTCGCCGGCCGCATGCCGGGCAATCTCATGCTGGTGTTCGGCGCGGACTAGCGCGGATTCAGCGCCGAGCCTCGCGGTCGGCTCATCGCAATTCACCTGTCACTTCTCGCAGGTCACGGCGAGTGCCGTGACGCGCCATCATGCGACCAGACCCGGGCTGCGCCGCCGCACCATACGGGTTCGACAATAACTCGGCGATCGCACGCTTTTGGACAAGGGGCAGGCACGGATGAAACACGAACTCCGGCAACGCACGCTGATAGCGGTGGGTTGCGCATTGGCAGCACTGGTTGGCTCTGTAACACCGACTCGGATCGCGCGGGCAGAGGGCGCCGCAGAGACGGAACCCGCGTATCAAGGGGGACTCGAGGACATCGTGGTGACCGCACGCAAACGCACGGAGAGTGCGCAGGACGTGCCGGTCGACGTCACGGCAATCAGCGGCGACACGGTCCGGCGGGAAGATCTGACCAGCCTGGAGAAAGTCGCGGCCGTGACGCCGGATTTTTCGGTTGGCCGGGCATCCAACGGTTCCGGCGCCCAGCTCACTCTGCGCGGCATCGGCTCCTCGTCGACGTCGATCGGCATCGAACAATCGGTCGCCGTGGTCGTGGATGGTGTTTACTACGGTCAAGGCCGCATCATCGAGGAGGGATTCTTCGACCTGAGTCAGCTCGAGATCTTGAAAGGCCCTCAGGCCCTGTTCTTCGGCAAAAACGCCACCGCCGGCGTGGTTTCGCTGACTTCGGCGGATCCCACCCACGATAAAGAGTTCGTGGCCAGAGCCGCCTATGAAATCGAGTCGCAGCAGACCCAAGTCGAGGCGATCGCATCGGGACCGCTGTCCGACACGCTCGGACTTCGCGTGGCGGTGCGCGGCTCCGTCATGGAGGGCGGCTACTACCGCAACGAGGCGCAAGACGTGACGTATACGACCCTCGATATCAGCAAGGGCTTTGCCGCCACGCCTCACGTGGCCGCTCCGGCGGCCTCGGAATCCCCGGGGGAGCGCGAATTTCTCGCCCGAGTCACGCTGAAGTGGACGCCGAACGATCAGTTGACCGGTACGGTGAAGCTGTCGACCGACTATAACTATGTCAACAACTCGTCCTGGAACTACGTGCTCTTCAACTGTCCGGGCGGCCATACTTCGCTCGGCCCGCCGAGCTATGCCTGCATCCATGATTTCGTGACGCACCAAAATAATTTCCCGGCGGACATTGCGCAAAATATGCCCTATGCGGCGTCCGACGGGGCGCTGTACAACCGCTACCAATCGTATGCGGCGACCGGGAATCTGAACTACAAGGCCGATGACTTCACGCTGACGTCGGTGACGAACTACAACCGGTACAACGAGTCATGGGCGTGCGATTGCAATTTTCAATCGACCAGCAGCAGTACGTGGGCGACCGAGCATTCACCGTGGTACGCGCTGTCGGAGGAGTTTCGCGCGCTGAGCACATTTCATTCGCCGCTCAATTTCATGCTGGGCGGCCTCGCGCAGAAGACGAAGCGTGATTTCAATCAATGGATCGTATTCGCCGGGCTGTCCGATTCCTCGGCCGCGCCCCAAGACCAGTACATGGCGACGACCAAGGCATCGACCACCACCGGCAAGACCTATGCGGTATTCGGCCAATTGATCTGGGCGATCACGCCGACGGTCGAGGCCACGGCGGGCGCTCGGTATACCCACGAGACGAAGGACAGCGTTTTCGGCCAGTACTACAACAACGCGGCGGTAACCGGTATTTTCAGGCCGACGACCGCGCCGCTCGGCATCGTCAACGCGAATCAGGTATTCAATAACTTCTCGCCGGAAGCGACCCTGACGTGGAAGCCGGCGGCGGACATCATGTTTTACGGTGCCTACAAGACCGGATACAAGTCGGGCGGCTTTGACAACAGCGGCATCAACAGCGCTGCGATTGCGGCGAACCCGGCGACTTACATGACGTTTGCGCCGGAGAAGGCCCGCGGCTTCGAGCTGGGCGCGAAGACCACACTTCTCGACAAGCAGCTGCGTGTCAACGTCACGTTGTTCGACTACAAGTATCTGGATCTGCAGGTCGACTTCTTCAACTCGCCGATCTTTGCATTCCAGACCGTGTCGGCCGAAGCGCGCACGAAAGGTGCCGAGCTCGACGTCGAATACGCTCCCGAAGCGGTGCACGGCCTGACTCTGCAAAGCGTGATCAATTATGACGACGCGAAATACACGACCTTCATCGGCCCTTGCTATGCAGGGCAGACGCCTGCACAAGGATGCAACATTCCAACGGCCACATTGCCCTTTCAGAATCTCAGCGGCGTCCAGCTCGGCATGTCGCCAAAAGTCACCGGGACCCTCGGAGGCCGCTATTCCATGCCCATCGGAGGCAGCGGGGTCCACATGGATTGGATGGCCAACGCACGATACAACGGCAGCTACAATGCATCGAGCTTCAACAATCCGCTCGCCCGCATGGGCAGTTACGTGAGTATCGATGCGGGAATCAGGCTGTTTACGAACAGTGACCGGTATGAGTTTGCGGTGGTCGGCAAGAACTTGACGAACCGCTTTTACGTGACGGGCGTGGTCGACGGGCCGTCGACCGGCAGCGGCACGGGAACGGCGGCCGGTATCCCGGCGGATCAGGCGGGCTTCGGTGCGCTACCGCGGACGGTACAATTGCAGGCATCAGCGCGCTTTTGACGGCAGCCAACGGCAAGGGGCTTCGACGGCGGTCGAAGCCCGCTTTGGCGGCGCTCTCGCCGCGCCGGCGAAATCGCTCAATGCGCGGCGCCGGCCTTCGCAACAGCCGCGGCCAATTCATCCCCGGTCGGATTGCGGCGCAGCGTGAGCCCGCCGTTAACCTGCAGGTTTTCGCCCGTCATATAGCATTCGTCGCTGGCAAGCCAAACGGCTGCGGCCGCGACGTCCTCGCTCGTGCCGATCCGGCCCAGTGGGTAGCGCTCCCGGAAACACTCGAATAGCCCCGGCACCTGCTTTGCGTCGGCCGTCATGGGTGTTTCGGTGAGACCCGGGGAGATCGAATTGGCGCGGATGCCCCGTTTGCCGAACTCGTTGGCGACGCATCGAATGACGTGATCGGTGCCGGCCTTGGCACCCATGTAGGCCGCGTGATCGTTGAGCATGATGGTGGCGGTCGCCGAACTGATCTGGATGATCGAACCCCCGTGAGTCATCACCTTGATCATCTCTTGGCAAAACTGGAATGGTCCGATGAATTGCAGGGCGGTCATCTGCCGAAGCTCTTCGGACGTGGTTTCCAAAAAAGGCTTGAGCAAACCCCAGCCCGTGGCGTTGACCGCAATCGAGACGGATCCCATTTTTTGCAGTGCGGTTCTGGCCAGTGCACCGATGTCATCGGGTTTGGTGATGTCGCAGGGCACCGCATGCCCGCCAATTTCGGCCGCAAACCGCTGCAATTCATCCATTTTGCGGCCTGCCACCACCACCTGCGCGCCTTCGGCGCGAAAGCGCCTGGCGATGACTTGCGCCATGTTGTTCTTTCCGGCGGCGCCGAGTACGACGGCCGCTTTGTCCGCTAAGCGATTCATGGTTCGACACCCTGCTTGAATGGTTGCTGAGCCGGTAGCTTGAACCCACGCCCGCCATTGGCAACTGGCGTGAACGCTAGGTCGCATGTGACCGGGGGGATGACTAGAATCAACGCGATCGGGCTTCGATCGCGACTGAGGGGAATGCGCTATGGATCTCGGGTTAAAGGGAAAAAAAGTGATACTGACCGGCGGGAGCCGCGGTATCGGCCGTGCTGCGCTGGAAATCTTCGCCGCCGAAGGCTGCGACGTCGCATTCTTCTCGCGCAATCAGAAACAAGTCGACGAAACTGCCGCCGCGCTCAAGAAATTCGGCGGGAAGGTCTACGGTTCAACATTCGATCTGAACAATCTCGCGTCCGGCTACGCGGGCTGGCTGACTCGCGCCGCCGATCAGTTAGGCGGGTGCGACATTTTCGTTCCCGGCGCGAGTGCCTCCGGCTCGCAGGCCACCGGCGACTGGCAGAAGTGCTTCGAGTTCGACGTATTGGGTACGGTGAAAGGCTGCGAAACGCTCGCGCCTTACCTGGAAAAATCCGGCAGCGGGTCGGTGATCGTCATGTCGAGCACCGCGGCCGCCGAGACATTCATCGTGCCGCAGGCCTTCAACGCTTTCAAAGCAGCCTTGCTGACTTACGCCAAGCAGTTGAGCCAGGCATGGGGCCCCAAAGGAATTCGCGTGAACTCCGTGATGCCGGGCCCGATCAGTTTTCCGACGGGAAATTGGGAAACCATAAAGACCGCGATGCCCGATCTTTACAATGCGACCGCGGGTCAGTTCGCGCTGGGACGCTTCGGCGTGCCCGAAGATGTGGCGCGTACGATCGTATTTCTCGCAAGCCCGGCATCGGCTTACACGACGGGTACGACGGTCGTTGTCGACGGCGGCTACACCAAGCGTGTTCAGTTCTAATGGTCAAGAATCCATGAAGCTGGATCGGGCGCGAGAAATCGCCGGCCGCGTCGAACATTTCGTACGCATGGAAGTTGCAGGGTATGAGCGCGATCCGCGAGTGGGCGTGCACGGCCCGAGTGCGGACCTGGTCGACGAGTTGCGTGCGAAGGCACGTGCCGCCGGCGTGCTGACTCCGCACGTCCTGGCGGACGGCAGTCATCTCACGCATCGCGAGACGGCTATCGTGCTGCGCGCCGCGGGCCTGTCAACGCTCGGTCCGCTCGCCGTGAATGTGTCCGCACCCGATGAGGGCAACATGTTCCTGATCGGCAAGATCGGCACGCCGGAGCAGAAGCGCCGCTTCTTGCAGCCCGTGCTCGAAGGACGCGTGCGCTCCGCGTTTTTCATGACCGAGCCCGCCGCCGAGGGCGGGGCGGGTTCCGATCCGTCAATGATGCAGACTACCGCGCGCCTCGACGGCACTCATTGGGTTGTCACGGGCAGCAAAATATTCATCACCGGTGCCGACGGCGCGCGCGTCGGAATCATCATGGCAAAGACCGGTGAGTCTGCGACCATGTTCATCGTCGATCTGCCTGATCCGGCCGTTCGGATCGAGCGAGTCCTCGACACCATAGACAACGCGATGCCCGGCGGCCACGCACTGGTCAGGATCGAGGGGCTGAGAGTACCGGCCGACCAAATCCTGGGCGAGGTCGACAAAGGCTTTAAATATGCCCAGGTGCGTCTGGCACCGGCGCGATTGACGCATTGTATGCGCTGGCTCGGCGCGGCGACGCGTTGCAACGAGATCGCAATCGACTATGCGATCAAGCGCAGCGCGTTCGGCCGGCAGCTCATCGATCACGAAGGCGTCGGATTCATGCTGGCCGATAATCTGATCGATCTGAAGCAATCCGAATTGATCATCGACTGGTGCGCGGATGTTCTCGACACGGGCGCGTCCGGAACCGCCGAAAGTTCGATGGCGAAGGTCGCGGTGTCCGAGGCACTGTTCAGGGTCGCCGACCGCTGCGTGCAGATCATGGGAGGAACCGGCGTGACGCGTGAGACGATCGTCGAGCAGGTGTTTCGCGAGATCCGGGCGTTTCGCATTTATGACGGCCCAACGGAAGTCCATAGGTGGTCGCTGGCGAAGAAGATCAAGCGTGACTACGCCTCGGGCGCGGGCAGATGAGCGATCCGATACTGAGCACCGGGACGAGCGAGGTACGTCCGGCACACCGCTTCGACGAGCAAAGGCTCTTCGAATGGATGCGCGTGAATGTCGATGGCTTCACCGGGCCGTTGAAAGTAGAACAATTCAGGGGCGGACAATCCAACCCGACCTATCGCCTGTTCACCCCGGGCCGGTCCTATGTATTGCGCCGAAAGCCGCCGGGGGACATTCTGCCCGGAGCGCACGCGATCGAGCGCGAGGCGCGCGTGTTGCAGGCCTTGCGAAAAGTCGATTTCCCGGTCGCCCGGGTCTACGCCGTGTGTACCGATGACCTCGTCATCGGCACGTGGTTCTACGTCATGGAGTTCATTCAAGGCCGGATCGTTTGGAACGTAAGCTTTGCCGAGGTGCCGCGCGCCGATCGACCGCTGTACTTCGATGCGATGAATGCCACGATCGCCGTGTTGCACCAGGTCGACTTTGGCGCCATCGGGCTTTCCGACTATGGCAAACCGGGCAATTATTTCGCGCGGCAGATCTCGCGCTGGACCAATCAATATCTGAAGGACGTCGATGCCGGACGAGATCCTCATTTGGACCGTCTGATCGAGTGGCTGCCTGCCAATATTCCGAAAAGCGACGACATCAGCATCGTACACGGCGATTTCCGGGCGGATAACCTGATCTTCCACCCGACGGAGCCGCGGATCATCGCGGTGCTCGACTGGGAACTGTCGACGCTTGGACACCCCCTGGCCGATTTCGCCTACCACCTCATGATGTATCGGATGCCGTTCGACGTGTTCGCCGGATTGAAGGGACATGACCTCGGGGAATTGAACATCCCGAGTGAATCACAGTACGTCGACGCGTATTGCCGCAGAACCGGGCGCGAGGGCATACCCGATCTTGATTTTTACGTTGTGTTCAACATGTTTCGCCTTGCGGCAATTTTTCACGGCATCAAAGGAAGGCTGATTCGCGGCAATGCGGCCTCGGCGCATGCCGCCGACGCCGCTGCCAAGCTGCCGCTGATCGCCGAGCAGGCGTGGTTGCAAACCGGCGCGGCATAAACGCCGCAACCGGCTACGGTCGCCGCCCCTCCAGATAATCGTTCAGAACTTCGTGAAAGAATCGAACGCGGGCTTCCTGAGCCGCAAGATGGGCATCCTTGTACCCTCGTGAATGCATGCCCGCTTGCTGGCCCTCGGAAATCATCATGTCCTGATAGACGATTTGTCCCTGAATCTCGGGCACGCCGCGGCCTTGATCGAAGGACTTGTGCTGGAACTCGGCCTCCTTGACCGGTCTGGGGCCAAACATGATGGCTTCCATCTCATGGATTCCCTCGACCGGAAATACCATGCTCCACAAGTCGAAGGTGCATTTATTCGGGTCATCCGGATGAGGCTCGGTGCGGAAGAAGATGATGTTGTCCGGCAGGAAGGAAATCGTGACATTGGGAAACATGACCGTGTGCGGACTGTCGGTGAGTTCCTCGTCGCTCATGTTCTCATAGTGCAGAAAGCCCCTTTCTTTCCACAGCTTGCGCTTTTGCTTCTTGAGATCAAGCCAGCCTTGCATCGCCTTGGTCTCGAAATCCGGATAGGAGTCCGGGTCGATGTCCCATTGGCGCAGCAGCATGTCGAAGGGGTGCGGAACACCGTCCGGAAGCCGGTCGCGCAGCGACGGCCGCATCGGTTGAACCGTCCGCCCGTGACCGTTGGGAAACATCTCGTGCCGCGAGCTCCAGTAATCTTGATCGATCCAGGGCGGCACTTGCGGATGGAGCGTCCGCGTGTGATACGACTCGCTGAAATTGTCGGTCGCGAATTTCCAGTTGGTATTCAGATCGATCTTCATCCAGGCGATCCGGACCAGCGTTTCCAGCGGATAGTTCTTGTAAACCTCCGGCATCGGGTGCAGGAATTCCAGGAGCGAAGGGCCGCTCGGGCTCATGGTGTACCAGACGAAGCCGCCCCAGGTGTCGACGCGCAGTGAATTGAGCTGCAATTTTCCGCACGGGTCGCCTTGGGGATAATCTTCGGGATCGGGAACGTTCTTGAGGACGCCGTCGATCCCCCAGACCCACCCATGATAGGGACAATGGAAGTCGCTCGTGGAGGAGCTGTTCCAGACCAAACGCTGGCCTCGGTGACCGCAGGTGTTGTAGAAGGCGCGCAGAGTGCCGTTCTGCTGCTTCACGACGATCACGGACTCATGCATGAAATGGTGGACGATGTAGTCGCCCGGTTCTTGCAGCTCGTTCTCGCGGCCGGCCACGTGCCATATCTTGGTCCACATGTGGTCCCACTCGCGCTGCGCGAACTCCTTGGAATAGTAGCGATCACCGGTGATGGGGTCTCCCCGCAACAGGGTGGGGTCTCGCCCCGACATGGTGAGCGGATGTTTTATTTGCGCGGCCATGGTTGCAGCTCCACTTTCCGGTTCGATCCTGTCGAGTATCCCAGGGTAGCCGGGAGCCTGCTGCTCCCATTTTCACTAGGTAGGAGGCGGCCGGCGCTTGGTGCGATGCGGCGGCCGCTATCTGTTCCCGCAGTAGTGCTTGTGCGATTGTTGCATATGCTAGGTGGGTCATGAGCCATGCCAACCGGGGTCGAGGTAATCCATGCGTTCGCGCTTGAATGCTGCAGACGAGGAATTTCTGACCGAGGTGCGCGAATTTCTCGCCGCTTCCTTTACACCGGAACTGAGAGCGGAGGCGTCTCGGCAGAGCGGAGTGTACGCCCCGGCCTCGCTCAGCCGGCGCTGGCAATCGATCCTATACGCCAAGGGTTGGGTAGCACCGTCATGGCCCGAACAATATGGCGGCACCGGCTGGACCGTCACGCAGCGTTATCTCTTCGATACCGAATGCTCGCTGCAAGGCACTCCGATCCTGCCGGCCATGGGCTTGCAAATGTGTGGTCCGGCGCTTATTCACTACGGCACTGCCGAGCAAAGGGCCTTCTACCTGCCGAGAATCCTCTCGGGCGAGCACTATTGGTGCCAGGGATACTCCGAACCGGGCGCAGGCTCCGATCTGGCCTCGCTCCAATGCCGTGCGGTGCGCGAGGGCACGGATTATGTGATCAACGGAACGAAAATATGGACCACCCATGCGCACTGGGCGAACTGGATCTTTCTGCTCGTCCGTACGGCGTCGCAGGGCAAGCCGCAGGCCGGCATCTCCTTTCTGCTCGCGCCGATGAGCAGCCCGGGAATCACGATTCGACCGATCCTCAGCATGTCGGGCGAGCACGAGATCAATCAGATTTTCTTCGACGATGTCAGGGTACCGGTGGAAAACCGAGTCGGCGAGGAAAACGCCGGCTGGACGATCGCCAAAACCGTGCTGGAGTTCGAACGCGGCGGGGGATCGGCGACCGGCCGCACACGGCGCGTCATAGCGGAAACTCGCCGATCCGCTCAACTGGAAGCGGACGGTCGCGGCGGCCGCTTATGGGACGATGCGCTGTTCCGGGCAAGGCTCGCCGAAATAGAGATCGAGACTTTGGCGCTCGAGCATACCCAATTGCAGGTTTTGGCGGGGATTGCCGCGGGCGATTCGGTGGGCAATGAAGCGGCCTCACTGTTGAAGCTCAAGTCGAGCGAACTCTTTCAGCACGCAACGGAGCTGTCGATGGATGCGCTCGGGCACTATGCGCTTCCCGATCAACATGAGGCCCTGGAAGCAGAGTCCGGCGCGCCGGGTGTCGGACCGCCGTACGCCGCCACGCCGACGGCGCGCTATCTGAATGCGCGCGCGCGGTCCATCTTCGGCGGTTCGAACGAGATTCAACGGGAGATCCTGGCGCGGGCCGCGCTGGCACTCGATTCAGGCGCCAAAGGCTCGTGATGGAGCGCCTCATTTCCCCTGAGCGAATGATCATGCGCGACACGCTTGCGCGCTTTCTTACCGAACAGCGCACAGGCGGGCGGGACGAACGAGAATCGGCCATGCCCCGCGGCGGGAAACCGCTCCTTTGGAGCGCGCTTGCGAATAGTCTTGGATTGCTCGGCGCCGCATTTCCGGAAGATCTCGGCGGATTGGGGGGCGGCATCGCCGAGACGATGATCATCATGGAGGAGCTTGGCCGGGCGTTGGCCGGCGAGCCGTATCTATCGACCATAGTGGTGGGCGGCGGACTGCTCACGAGCTCGGGTGGACGTCTCGCGGAGGAATTCATTCCCAAGATCATCGCGGGTGAGATGATAGCGGCGTTCGCGTACGCCGAACCCCAAAGCCGTTACAATCTCGCCCACGTCGAGATGAGAGCGCGCCGCTCGACCGAAGCCTATCGGCTCAATGGAAGTAAATCGGTGGTGTACCTAGCCCCGTGGGCGACGCACCTCTTCGTTACGGCTCGCACCGGCGGCATGGCAGGCGATAGAAATGGAATATCCTTGTTCCTGCTCGACCAGTCAGCGCCCGGGATACGACGCAGGGACTTCACGACGGTCGATGGTGTCGGCGCGTCGGAATTGGTACTCGAGGACGTGCCGGTGGGGCCTGACAGGCTGCTCGGCGAAGAGGGTGATGCACTCCCGCTCGTGGAGCGAATAGTGGATGAAGCCTGCGTGGCGCTCTGCGCCGATGCGATTGGAGTGATGCGCCAGCTCATCGATGACACCGTCGGATACGCGCGGCAAAGACGTCAATTCGGGCGCCCGATTGCGGAATTTCAGGCCCTCCGGCACCGGATGGTCGATATGGCGGTCGAGCTGCAGCAGGCCATCGCAATTACCTCGATGGCATCATCGGAACTCGATTCGAGCCCAACCGATCGATCAAAAGCCGTGTCGGCGGCGAAGTGGCGGGTAGGCAAGGCGTGTCGTTTCGTCGGCCAAAGCGCGATCCAAATCCATGGCGGCATCGGCACGACCGCCGAGCTGCCGGTAAGCCGCTACTTCAAGCGCACCGCGGCATTTGAAAATCGCTTCGGTAGTTCGGATCATCACCTTCGGCGCTACATCGGACTCATGCGCGAGAGCGATGCGTAACTGCTAGCGCTTCTTTCTATTCATGAACGCGTCGATGCGTTCCCGCATGTCCGGTCCCACTCCAGGCGTGCGATAGATCTCGTAAGCGAGTCCCGCCGCGAGCGACATACCGTCGGTGTCGGACAGCAATTGCTTGGTGCCCCGATGGCTAAATGGGGAATTTTGCCGAATGGTGGTGCACAGCTTCAAAATTTCCGCATCCAATTGATCGTCCGGCACGCATATATTCACCAATCCCATGGCCCGCGCTTCTTGGCCGGTATACGTCGCGCAAGTCATCATCATTTCCCTCGCCTTGGCAGTACCAATGCGGCGCGGCAGGCGTTGACTCAACCCCCAGATCGGCATCAGCGCCCATTTTGCATGTGTGTCTGCGAATGCTGCCGAAGTGCCGCACATCAGAATATCGCCCGCCAACGCGAGTTCGAGCGCGCCGGTATAGCAGTGGCTATGGATGGCGGCGATCACGGGTTGAGGCAAATTGGCGAGCGCCTCGATGGTTTGCGCCTGAAACTGAGGGTGCGGGGCGTCTTCGCCGGCCACCAGATCGCGCAGATCGTGGCCAGCCGAAAAGCATTTACCTGCTCCGCGCAGGACCACCACCTCGATCTCCAGAGAGTGCGCTGCGATATCGTCGATATGACGCCGCAGGTCGCGGAAGAGCGGCACCGACAGTGCATTGAGCTTCTCCGGCCGGTTCAGGGTCAGCGTTGCGACCCCCGCGGCATCGCTTCGCAGCACGAATTCTTGCATTACCAATCCTTAGACGGCCGTGAAGCCGCCATCGATGACGAATTCAGTCCCGGTCACGAAGCTCGACGCTGTGGAGCACAAGTAGACAACACCGCCGCCGATCTCTACGGGATCACCCAATCGTCCGATCGGGTGGTTGGCGAGAATCGACGCTTCCGCGGCCTCGATTGAGGGCACACCTCCGAGTTCAACATAGCGTCGCATCATCGAATGAATCATGTCGGTCTTGATGGCGCCCGGATGGACGCTATTGACCCGGATGTTATAGCCCAATACACCGAATTCTATGGCCGCGGATTTGCTGAACAGCGTCACGGCACCCTTGCTAGTACAGTAAGCCGACGCGAAAGCCGCGCCTCGTAACCCGCCGACCGAAGAGAAGTTCACGATCGATGCGCCGCCTTTGCGCGTCTTGCCACTCTTCTTCAACAGTTCCAGCATACTCTGCGTGCCAATCAGAATTGATTCGACGTTGACGCTTTGAATTTTGCGCCACGTTTCCAGCGTTGTGTTGGCGATGCTATCAACTGCGACAATTGCGGCCACGTTCACCAGCGCATCTAGTCGTCCATATTTGCCGTCGATATATGCGGCAATGCGCTGCCAGTCGGCCGGATCGGCCACATCGTGGGGAAAGTAGGCCTCCGCGGGCACATCCGCACGTTCGGAGAGATCAGTAGCAATAACGCGGGCCCCGGCATCCTTGAGAGCTTGACAAACCGCACGGCCGATCCCACCCGCTGCGCCCGTCACCAGAGCAATCGTGTCATCAAGCCTGATCGTCATTGTGTAATACCCCCCTCGGTCGTTCCAAGGCTCACCGTTGAAAAACAAGTCGAGCGACCAGCATTGAGTACCGTGGTGAGGCCATGATCCCGATTTCGCCTGCCGAGGTATACTGATGAATGCAATAGCCGTCCGTGCATCGCCTCAAAAGGCGCTGCGCGCTGACGCCACCGTTGGCGTCATCGTTCGCGAAGAGCCGGTGTTGTCCCCATTCATCACGACCAATGGCTGCAGCAGCTCTGCAAGGCTCCTCCTGCATCGTGATATCGGCTAACGGTTTAGTCAGTTTACATCAGCAGTGGCTGACGGTAGTTTCGCTCGCATGAGTAGATGCTTGCGGCGAAACGGTAGTCGCGCATCGCATCAAACATTAGGAGTTCTCAATGGCTCACGCAGCTACCAGCTTGATTCAAGCCGCATGGGTGGTTAACGACTTGGAACAATCCATGCAGCGATGGATAGAGACTCTCCGTGTCGGGCCGTTTTTTGTGGTGCCGCATTGTAAGGTTGAAGGAGTGTCATATCGCGGCGCGCCGGCCCCCCTCGATTTCAGTGCGGCTCTGGCACAGGCGGGACCGATGCAAATCGAATTGATTCAGCAGCACAGCGACGGGCCGTCGGCATATCGTGACATGTTCGCCAAGGGCCAAGAAGGCTTCCATCATTGTTGTGTGATGACGAACACTTTCGACGCCGACCTCGAGCGTCACCGCGCGGCAGGATCCAGCGCTGCAACGCAGGGTTCTTTTGGTGATATGCGCTTCGCCTACGTCGACACGCGCCCGCACCTCGGCCATATGCTGGAAATCATAGAAGACCGCGATTCGATCAAAAACATATTCAAAATGATTGCAGACGCCGCAGTGGATTGGGATGGAAGGAATCCAATTCGTTACCTATGACCGCCCGTCCGCAGCGACGTCCCGGCATTCCAGCGTCAATCAACCGAGCGAGACATAAAGGCGTGTGATCCGTGATGTGTGAATACGCCAGCGGCCGTCCAAACGCCGGTAGGTCTCGTGATAGTGACCGCAGCCGTGGAGGGACATCGTCACGCCAGGAGCGTCCCAGATCTGATCCTCGAACGCGATAACCCCGGACGCCTCATCTGGGGAAAGAATTTCGACCTCGTGGCAATGGCCGTGATGGACGGTGCGTGACGAACCGCAAGCGCCTTTGATGAAGGCCGCTATCACGTCGCCGCCACGGTAGATCCAGTCATTGCTCTCCGCCGCGCGACCACTTTCCCCGTGGCCATCGACGCTGAGTGCCGCGCGCGCATCAAACGTCGCGTCATCGCAGAAAATGTTGCGCAGTCCCTCCCAATCCTTGCCGTCCATAAACCGAAAGTAGCGGCCTTTCAGTTGCTTGATCTCCTCGATGGCGAGGAGCCGGCCGGTGGCGTCCATGGTCATAGATTCCTCGGTTGTCGCGAGTGTTTCTTCAAAAAAACATCATGAGTCATCCGCAAGACCTCCCTTATTCGATAGCCGAGCGGCTGCAATGCACTCGGTCGTCAGTCGTGGTAATTGAGCTCAAGCAGTATTCCGTTGGGATCGAAGAGGAAGACCTGTTTCAGGTTGGCTGCGGTGACTTCATTGAGACGGTATGTGATGCCGAGCGCTTTCAGTCGCGTGACAGTGGCATCATGACCCGAACAATCAAGAGCTACGTGGTGAATGGGGCCGGTGCCGTCGTAATTCTTGGCGACCGGTGCGAGTGAGTCAGATTTGTCGAGTTGAACGTGAAAAATCGGCGCGCCCGCCGTAGTGAACATCCAAGCAAATTCATTCGCGTTCATGCCCGGTGCTTCACCGGCTGTCAGCCCCAGCACCTCGGAAAAAAACTTCACCGTGCCCTGCACGTCACGGGTACGCACGTTGACGTGATCCAGTGCCTTCACGAATATCGATGTCCGGGCGATGGCAGTCAAGTGGTGAATTCCATATGGATTTGCGGACCCGTCTAGTTTAGATCCGGCCGATGTTTCGCGAAACCATGGACACCTATCGGAAGTGCGAATGGCGCTCCGCTGCAGGGTCGTATACAAGCACCGGATAGCGGCTCATCGTGTTGGCCGGAAAGGTTCTCTATGAATGCAAATGCCATTGCCCCGGGTATAGCCCGCTCGGTCGTCGGGCCGAACGATTAGCAAATGGTCGTGACAAAAATCCCGTTGCTCGCGAGCTATTTTACCTTCGCAGGAAATATTGTTCCGCTGCGCGACCTGGGGCCTTGCCCGTTTGATTTCCGCACGAGAGTCGAGGCTGCGGCAAAGGCAGGATTTACCGGATTCGGCTTGTTTTTCACCGACCTTCCGGCGGTCATCGATCGGTATGGTTATTCGGGAATGCGCGCGATTCTGGCCGACAATGGAATCACGCGGCTTGAGCTGGAAGCATTGATCGACTGGTTCGCCGACGGCGAACGCGGCGCCGCGGCAGCGGAATCGCGGGCGCTTCTGCTGCGAAGTTCCGAAGCCTTGGGCGCCTATCACGTCAAGGCCGCCGGCGACTTGACCAGCGACTGGCCAATCGAACGGATGACGGAAAGCTTCGCAAAGCTATGCGACGAGGCAGCCGCCCACGGGTCCCGGATCAGCATCGAAATAGTTGCCTTTTCGAACGTTGCTTCGCTCGAGCGTGCACTGACAATCGTCGAGGACGCGGGAAGAGTCAACGGCGGGCTGATGCTCGACGTCTGGCATATGGTGCGTGGCGGAATAGATTTTGGGAAAGTCGCCGCTCTGCCACGGAATTTGATCTTCGGCGTGGAACTGAACGATGCTGCCAAGTCGCCGGTAGGTACCTTGTTCGAAGACACTGTGTTTCATCGTCAGTTCTGCGGTGAGGGCGCCTTCGACATCCCCGCATTCATCGCCGCCGTCACCGCGACCGGATATTCAGGCCCGTACGGCGTGGAAGTTCTCTCTGACAAGGTCCGGCGCATGCCGCTTGATGCGGTTGCCGAAACCGCATTTCGGACAACGGCACAATTTTTAAATCCGTAACGGGCGGATACCAGCGCCGACACCGTCGTGTCGGCTTCAGGATTCGACCGCTGCGGTTAAGTCAAACTAAGGAGTTCGTGTCATGGCGTTCGAAGGTCCCACAGAAGATAGACTTGCAATTCGCGAGTTGGTCGATAGTTACGGCGACGCGGTCAGCAGATATGACGCAACCGCCTGGGGAGCGAACTGGTGTGAAGATTCGGTTTGGACCCTCAACCTGCCCGGACTGGATAGGGTTGTGGGTCGTACAGACATCGTGGCGCTATGGCGCAAGGCGATGGCGGAGTATGAATATGTCTACATGGTAGCAAGCCCCGGTGAAATTCGCGTTGCCGGCGATCGGGCGGCGGGGCGTTTTTACACCTCAGAACTGACGCGTCTAAAAACCGGCGAGGAGCAGCGCATAGTCGGACGCTACGAGGACGAATACCAGAAGCTGGCCGGCCGCTGGCTGTTCAAGAGCCGCAACTACAAGATGGTGCACATTCAAACAATCACCAAGCCCGGATGAAGGGAGCTTGACCGAGCGGCTATCGCCGCCCGTCCAGATAGTCGTTCAGTACTTCGTGAAATCTTCGGACCCGCGACTCCTGCTCCGTCAGGTGAGCATCGGTGTAGCCACGCGAGTGAAGACCCTTCTGTTGGTGGACCGCGACAGACAGATCCTCGTCCACGAAGTCCCCGACGGTATCAACGCCGAAAGTCAATTCTTCGGGTATCGCTTCGCGAAGAGGCCGCATGCCGGCAACCGTCGCCACCGAATCGACGCCCTCGATCGCGGGGGCGAGCATCATGTACTCGAACGTGCATTTCTCCGGATCGTTGGCATCAGGTTCCGTGCGAAAAATATGCACAGCACCGTCGTTGGGAGTCGCGGTGATCGTCACGTTGGGAAACAAGGTATGGTGGAAGTAATCGGTCAGCTCATGATCTTCCAGTTTAGTCATGTAATGGTGCCCTCGCGAGGGGCCCAACGTGCGCCTGGCTCGCTGCAGCGCCAACCGCGACTCGGCGGGCCGGCCCTCGAACGCCGCGGGATCAAGATCCCAGGCTTTGAGAGTGTTGACCCATAGATCGCTGACGATCGGCCGGGCAGAGGGGTGGCCCAGTTCGACGACGCGATTGTGGCCGCTCGGGTAAATCTCAAACTGATGTCCCGTATAGTGCTCCACGACATAGATGCCCATCGAGGGATGCACATCCGGCAGATGATAAGACTCGTTGAAATTGTCTGAGGCAAACTTCCAGTTCGTATCGACCTTGATGCGCCGCCAAATTACCCGAGTCATTTTGTCGACGTCGCGGTTCTTGAGCAATCGAGGAATAGGGTCGAGGTAGGCTGCGAGAGGCGCCGCCCTGGGGTCCATGCTGTACCAAACGAACCCGCCCCAGGTATCGCAGGGCAGTTCCTTCAGCGCAATCTTGCCGCTCGGGTCGCCTTTGGCGAAGTTCTCGGGGTCGCGCGCGTAGCACAACGTGCCGGTGAGCCGGTAACGCCAGCCGTGATAGGCGCAAGTAAACGCGCCGACACTGCCACCATCGTTCCACACCAGCTTATTGCCGCGGTGCTGACAGACGTTGTAGAAAGCACGCACGCCGCCGTCTTCTTGCCTGACCAATAGCACCGACTCGCGGCGAAAATCGTGGACCACATAGTCGCCCGGCTGAGGTAGGTCGGCCAGTCGGCCGCCAATATGCCAAACGCGGGTCCACATATGGTCCCATTCGCGCTGCATGAACTCTCGCGACCAGTAGCGGTCGCCGGTGATAGGATCTCCACGCAGCCGTGCACTCGTGCCCCCGTCCAACGCGTCGGGCTCGAGGATTGGTTTTGACATTGCGTTCATCGAGATCCTCGCAAATCTCAATCGTGAGAGGCTGGTTTTAAACCCTGGCAATCGGCCATGATCCTCGCAAGGCCATGGTGCCTATACCTAGTACGTTCGAGTCACGGCCCAGTCAACTCGCTCATCGAGCAACCTATGCATTGTAATAGGTGCGGCGGACGCGTACGCCGACGCCACTCCACCGTGCGAGACCAATTACTCGTCGTGCATGCCGATCCAGTCCTGGCTATTGGATGTGTCAGGGTACGGGCAGGTAATTTCGATATAGGCTGAAAAAAGAAACTGAGGTCAGATCAGCGGAAAGGGGAGAGACATGAGAGACATGTATGAATGATCCTAAAGCGATCGAGGCCCGGCTTCAGACCCTTCAGGATTTGGAGGACATCAAGACGCTGCGACACAGATATTCGTACGGCGCCAACATCATCGACGGCAAATCGGGAGACCTCAAAGCCTTTGCGGCTCTTTTCGCGGCGGACGGAATATTCGACGTTGGTATGGGCGTGGCAAAGGGTCCGAGTGAAATTGAGAAAATGATGAGGGGCCTGACGACCCAATGGAAATGCGCAATGCATTTCATGCTCAATCCCGTCATCGACGTAGCGGGAGATCGGGCGACCGGAAACTTTACCGGTCTCTTTGCCTTCGTCTCGGCGGAGAATCCGCGCCCCATCTGGCTATGCAATATCTACAGCGACACTTATGTGCGAACGCCGGGCGGCTGGCGATTTCAATCGGTCCATATCAAAACCACGTTTTCACCGCCCGAATTCGAGGCTGCCTACGCCGGTCATTTGGCGGATTGATGCAATGCCGTCAGGTACGCATTTTATTTTTTATCACGGTTTGGGGATGCGGACATGATGATAATAAACAAGGCGAATCTCACCGTTTTGCTCTGCATGATGTCCGCGCACGCGCTGGCAGACATCCCCGCCGAAACGACCCAAGAGGCCCCGGGGGCGCTTGAAACCATCGTGGTCACCGCGCAGAAGCAGGCGGAAAACCAGCAGAAGGTGCCCATCGCCGTGACGGCGATCACCGGCGCCAGCCTGGCCAATCAGGAAATCACCGACGTGCGCGGTCTGGCCAATATGATGCCGAACGTGCAAATCAACAGCTTTACGAATTCGCCCGACTCGGCAGTGTTTACGATTCGCGGCGTGGGCGTGAACGATGCCGACCCCTATGTGGGTACCACCGTCTCGGTGGTGGTCGACGGCGTACCGGTCGGCGTCAACACCTCGGCCTTGCTGTCGCTATTCGATATCGATCACGTCGAAGTGCTGCGCGGACCACAGGGCACCCTTTTCGGAGCGAATACCACGGGCGGTGTCGTCAACGTACTCACCAAACAACCCACGGGACAGTACGGCGGCCAGGCTCAGGTGGTCGCCGGCAATTATGGACGTCTCGACGTCAACGCGGCGCTCAATTTCCCGATAAGTGACTCGTTGGCCGGCAAGGTCAGCGTCCTGCACTCCGGTTACGACGGCTTTTTCAAGAATGTAGTCAACGGTGAGCCGCTCGGCCGTCAAGATCTCACTGCCTTGCGCGGTTACCTCAAATATACCAGCGGCGGCTACAATGCTACGCTGATCGCGGAATACGACCGAAGCCGTGGCGGCTCGCAGACGTCGAAAAATATCTCAGACTCTACGCAAGCGCTGTTCGTACACGGGCTGACCGATGTGAATCAACTTGGCTTCGTGCGCGGGCAGTCGTTGGATCAGCCCGATCAAAACAACCGCGATACCTACAGCGTTACGTTGACGCAGAATGTTTCCACCGCCGTCGGCGACGTGGTATCGATTTCGAACTACCGCAAATACGAAAGCGACCTATACAGCGATGACGCAGCGTTGCCGTATCCTGCGCTCGAGACTCACCGCATTTCGAACCAATACCAATACTCCGAAGAGTTACGCAGCACGTGGCAGGCTAACGAGCGCACCCGGATCACCTACGGGTTCTTCGGTCTGGGACAGCAGTATCTGCTCGACCAAAGCACCAAGCTGGACGGATTCTTGAAAGGGCTTGGTCAACCGCAATCGCAATTCCAAAAGAACTGGTCGTTGTCCGGCTTTTCGCAGGCCTATTACAAGCTGACCGATTCACTGCAAGCGCTGGCCGGAATCCGCTTCCAGCACGAGAAGACCACCGCCTTGTCGACCACTGCCAATACCTTTACCGCGACGCCCGGCGCGTATTCCTCGTATAGCGATCCGGTCATTCCCGGCTCGAGTCTTTCGGAAAGCGGCGCCAAAGATTGGAACAATCTCGGCTACAAGGCGGGATTGAGCGACCAGATCACGGACCTCACCATGGTGTATGGCTACTACACGCGCGGCTTCAAATCGGGCGGTTTTACCGGGCGCATCGCCCACCCCGGGGATATCGGGCCGTTCAATCCGGAACACCTCGATACGGTGGAGTTCGGAGTGAAGAGCGACATGCTGGACCGGCGGCTGCGCGTAAACGCCGATGTGTTCTACAACATTTACAAAGACATGCAGGTCACGCAAAACATCACCTACCCGGACGGAAAGAACAGCGCGAGCATCATCAACGCCGGACAAGCCAGAACCAAGGGACTCGAATTGGAAATCACGGCAGTGCCGGTCGAGAGCCTGACACTGAGTGCCTACGTCGCCGGCCTCGACGCCAGGTACACGCGCTACAACACGCAAGTGCTCGGCGCCGGAGGGCTGCTCGTGCCCATCAGCTACAAGGGCAACCAGTTGATGAACGCGCCGAAGTGGAGCGGCGGCGCGAGCGCCAGCTACACCGTGCCCATGGGGCCGGGCAGGACGACCCTGTTCCTGCAGGACAATTTCACGACGTCCAAGTACACCAATTTCGATGATCTCCCCCAGGAACTCGTGGGATTCATCAACCTGGTCAATGCCAACGTGACGTGGACGCCGCATGATGAGCATTGGTCGGTCGGCTTGTATGGCCGCAATCTCGCCGATCGGCGCTATTTCGGCCAGAAGCTCTACCTGCCGGGTACGTTCGCGATAGCGTCATTGGGTGCGCCGCGCGAGTATGGAGTTGATTTCAAGTACAACTGGTAAGAGGTCTGGGGAATGACCATCGAAGCGCGACTCAAAAAAATCGAGGATCGATTCGCTTTGCAGGATGTCCTGACCGCATTCTGCAACGCCGTGGATTCGCTCGAGGACATGGATGGGCTGCTCGACTGCTTCACGGAGGATGCGGTGTTCGACCTCAGGGGAATCAGTCTTCCGCAATTCGACGGACGCGGCGAGATACGTAAGTTCTTCACCCAGGTCTTCCGCGACATGTCCCACCATGCGCATTTGTCGGCTAATTTCACGGTAGACAGGCTTGAGGAAGACAGCGCGACGTGCCGGTCGGCGGTGCTCGGCACCGGTGCCACTCACGACGGGCGCACCGTGCTGGTCTACGTTCGGTATTTTCTGGACTTCTCGCGCACCCGGGCGGGATGGCGGATCAAGCGATTGGGCGAAGCTGCGTTGATGCCGTTGCCGAGTTCCCTTACCGGCATTCACGCACGCGGTTGAGAGCCCTGTGATCTGCGCCGCATCCCCTGAAATACCTATGACAACGGATAGGATGCGATTGACTCACCCGGCGCGCGAATGTACAAGAAAGTGAACGGAGGATCGCAATGGGCAGACTAGACAACAAAGTCGTCGTCATACTGGGCGCATCCGATGAGACCAGTATGGGCGCAGCCAGCGCACGCCGCTTCGCAAAGGAAGGCGCGAAATTGATCCTTGCGGCACGACGGCTGGACAGGCTCGAGCCGATTGCCAAATCCATCGGCGCCGTTGCCGTGAAATGCGACATCAAGAGCGAAGAGGACATCGCGGCGCTCGCGGAACGCGCGGTCAAGACTTACGGACGCCTCGATGCAGCAATCAATTTTGCCGGCCTCAATTCTTCCGCGCCGATACTTGAAGTGACGCGGCAGGCGCTCATGGAAGCTTGCGAAGTGCATTTCGTCGGTGCGACTCTATTCATCAAGCACATGGCGGCGCGAATGGTGGCGGGCGGCTCGCTGATCACGATCTCATCCCTCACCGCGCTCGTGGCGCCCGCTGGACTGGCGGCCTATGCGGGGAGCAAGAGAGGCGCGGATCACATGGTGCGAATCGCAGCCTCGGAGCTGGGCGAGCGTGGAATTCGCGTCAACTCGCTGGCACCCGGGTTCACGCGATCGGCGATGACCGAAGGCTATTTCGCGATTCCCACGTTGGAGGGCGCGTTTCTGCGCGAAATTCCGCTCAAGCGACTCAGCACCGTCGAGGATATCGCCAACGCAGCGCTCTGGCTGGTATCCGACGAGTCGCGTTCGACGACGGGACAAATCATCGACGTTACGGCGGGACAATCGTTGCGCCGTACGCCGACCGGACAGGAGATGATGTCTTAGGCCGTTGGCTGGTTTCTCAGCGGAATTCCCTAGATGAGTGAAGAAGTCTTGATCATGGCGGCTCGCCGCACGCCCATCGGCGCGTTTCTTGGAGCGCTGAGTTCGGTGCACGCCGCGCAGCTGGGCGCGGTGGTGACGCAGGCGGTGCTCGAGGACGCGGACCTTGCCGGCGCTCGTCTCAGCGAAGTGATATTCGGCTGCGTCTTGCAAGCTGGGATCGGCCAGGGGCCGGCCCGTCAGGCCGCGCTCGGCGGCGGCGTCCCCGCCGGCGTGCCGACCGCTACCCTCAATAAACTATGCGGCTCCGGCATGAAAGCCATCATGTTGGGTTGCGACCAGATTCGCGCCGGTTCGGCGAGCGTGGTGTTGGCCGGGGGCTTGGAGTCCATGTCCAATGCGCCTTACCTGTTGCTGAAGGCCAGAGGCGGCTACCGAATGGGGAACGAAGAAGTATTCGATCATATGTACACGGACGCGTTGCTGAGCCCCTACGACGGCAAACTCATGGGCTGCTTTGCCGATGCCACGGCCGACCGATACGGATTCACACGGGAGCAACAAGACGCGTTCGCCGCGGAGTCGGTCAAGCGTGCGGTAGCGGCGGCGCTAGGAAGCGCATTCTCCCGGGAGATCGCACCGGTGACGGTGAAGGACCGCAAAGGGGCGCGTTCCGTGAAACGGGATGAAACTCCCTTCACCTGCGATCTCGCGAAGATTCCCACGTTGCGCCCGGCGTTCAACAAGAGTGGCACCGTCACGGCTGCAACCTCCTCGTCGATCTCGGATGGCGCCGCCGCAGTGATACTCATGGCCGGGCGCGTGGCGCGCGAGCACGTCACAAAGCCGATCGCGCGCATCGTCGCGCATGCGAGCCATGCTCAGGAGCCGGAATGGTTTACGACAGCTCCGGTCGGAGCCATCCAGTCCGTATTGGCCAGTGCCGGGTGGCGGCCCGGCGACGTCGATCTTTACGAAATCAACGAAGCGTTTGCCTGCGTCACGATGGCAGCTATGCACGATCTGGGTCTCGACCACCGGAAAGTTAACGTAAACGGCGGCGCTTGCGCTCTCGGCCATCCGGTCGGCGCGACCGGAGCGCGACTCGTCGCGACATTGATCCATGCACTCGACGCACGCGGCCTGAAACGCGGCATTGCCGCTCTCTGTATAGGTGGTGGTGAAGCAACCGCCATCGCGCTAGAGAGGCTCTGACGCACGCTCGCGGCCGATGCAGGAGGAGCTGCTGTTTGGCGCCCATCTATGCAGCTGCGGACTGACGTTTTCCCGGAAACGCCGCTGCCCGCACTGCGTCGGGTCCCCAAATTCCCGGGGAACCGCTCTCTCAGTGATTATCTTTCGGATGAGTTGTGTCAGTCAATTTACTGCGCGTCGCGGCGCTCGAAGACTGCTTCTTCGGCGCGTGCTTGTGATAACGAGTCTTTCTGTGGTCCACGATGGCCGGCTCAATGGGTGCACCATAGACGTGGTGATTCGTATGAGGGTGCGGGATATAAGAATTCGGCTTTGCACAAGAGTCGGTCGGTTTATCGCCGGCAACTGACAGCGCTGGTTGCACGAGCGTGACGGCGGCGAGCACGGCGATTACGAATTTCGTCATCTTCCTGATCCTCCTCACCCAATGGTAGGCCAATATCGCGCTGCGGCGTTCTGCGCGCACGCCGCAACGTGATGTGCGTCTCAAGATTCGCACTCTGGAGGCGACGCTTTGATCGACGCAGGTTCCAAGCGCAGAATGCCCCGTCAAAGCGCGAGGAGTTGCAGCTCGCACGAGGACTTCGCTGTATCGATCGAACCGTCGCGCTACGGACCTGAGGCAGAATCCGGATATGAGCAACAAGGAACACCGTAGTGACATAGTAATCGGCGCGCGGCCTCGCCGCGGCCGAGCGGCTCGTTTCGCCCTGTTGGGGGTCTTGGGTGTTGTTCTTCTGGGCGGCAGCACGGCAGTGTCCTATTACGTCGATGCTCTCTGGTTCGAATCGCTGGGGTTTGCGTCCGTGTTCTGGACGCGGCTCAGCCTTCAGGCGGCGGCTTTCGGAGCCTTTGCCCTCGTTACCTTTCTGGTGGTCTATGGAGTGTTCCGGGCGTTGAAGCCCAATTCGCTCGGCCAACTGGTCGGGGCCACGATTCTCGTCAACCAGCGACCGGTCACGTTGCCGGTCGAACCCGTCCTCAAGCTGATTGGGCTCGGCCTATCCTTAGGCATAGCGGCCGTAACCGGCGCCAGCATGATGGAGCGTTGGATGACCTTGGCCCTGTTCTGGGACGCGCCACGGAACGCAGCATTGCTCGACCCTATTTTCGGACAATCGCTCGACTTTTACCTGTTTGCGCTGCCGGCTTTGCAGCTCATCTCCGGATGGCTGCTGACACTGTCGGTGATCGCCTGCCTGATCGCTGCGGCGTTCGTCGTGGTCACCGGCGGTGCGCGTATCTTGCCGGAGTGGCGATCTTCCGCGGCGCAGACGCGACTCTGGCGCGGCTTGTCAATCAGCCTCGCCGCGTTCTTCTTGATGCTCGCCGTACGCGCGTACCTGGGACGCTTCGAGCGGCTGTTCCAGGATGGCACAGTCTTTTCGGGTGTCACGTACACAGACGCCCACGTCACCTTGAGCGGCACGCTGGTAGTCTGCGTGGCGCTGATCGTCGGCGCGGTCATCGCCGGGATTGCTGCGGTCCGTGCACCGCGCCCGCGGTGGCTGCTTGCTACCGCAGTTCCAGCCATCGCCTGCTACTTGATCGTCGCCGGCGTGCGCTGGTATGTCAGCGGCTTCATCGTCGCACCGAACCAGCTGGTGCGGGAGCGACCCTTCATCGCCCACAATGTAGAAATGACACGCCGGGGTTTCGCGCTCGACCGCATCGAGACGCACGCGTTTCCCGCCGACACTGGAATCGAGGCGGTGGAACCGGCCAACAACCAGACGACGCTCGAGAACATACGGCTATGGGACTGGCGGGCGTTGCAGGATACGCTCCGCCAGATTCAGGAAATCCGGACTTACTACGACTTTCCGGGTATCGACATCGATCGATATCAGATCGGTGGTTCGGTCCGCCAGATGATGCTGGCCGCACGCGAACTGAATGTGGAAAAGTTACCCCATAGCAGCCGCAACTGGATCAACGAGAAGCTGATCTATACCCACGGGTACGGCGTCACGATGAACCGAGTGAACGGCTTCACGCCCGAAGGGCTGCCGACACTCGTGCTCAGCAACATGCCGATCCAGAGCACGATTCCAGGTCTCACCGTGACGCGTCCGGAGATTTATTTCGGCGAACTCACCAATACCGACGTCTACGTCAAGACTCGCCAGAAGGAATTCAACTACCCGCAAGGTGATGCCAACAATCTGACCTCGTACCAGGGCAATGGCGGCATTCGGCTGGGCGGCTGGCTCCGCCGTACGCTCATCGCGCTCGATCGCGGCGATCTGTCGAAACTGCCGTTCAGCGACGATGTGAATTCGGAGAGTCGCTTGCTGATGCGTCGCAGCTTGAGCGAACGTGTGCAGGAGCTCGCGCCGTTTCTCACGCTCGACCCGGACCCCTGCGTCGTGGTCGGCGAGGATGGCCGACTCTATTGGCTGATGGATGCCTTCACGACGTCCGACAGCTACCCGTACGCGCGCCGCTACACGCTCGGCAATGACCGCATCAACTACATCCGCAACAGCGTGAAGATCCTGATCGATGCGTACACCGGGGAGACGACATTCTATGTGTTCGACGCGCACGATCCGGTTATCGCCGCCTATCGGGCGGTGTTTCCCGGCTTGTTCACCGACGCGGCGGCGATGCCGGCTGCCGTGCGCAAGCATGTACGGTACCCGGAATCGCTGCTGAACGTCCAGGCCGCCGTCTATGGCCTCTACCACATGACCAATCCCGATGTGTTCTACAACCGGGAGGATCTGTGGAGTGTGGCCACGGAAGTGGCTTTGCCCGATCAGCGCCAGCAAGTCATGGAACCAAACTTCGTTCTGATGACGCTGCCGGGCGAACGGTCGACCGAATTCATCGCGATCCTCCCGTTCACACCGGCCAATCGCAACAACTTGATCGGCTGGATTGCCGGTCGAAGCGACGGCGAGCACTATGGCGAGGCAGTCGTCTACGACTTTCCCAAGACCAAGCTGATCGACGGACCCTCGCAGATCGAGGCGCGCATCGATCAGAACGCCCAGTTGTCTGGTCAGTTGTCACTGTGGAATCAGCAAGGTTCGCACGTGCGCCGCGGCAGCCTGATCGTTATTCCGATCGGGCGGGCGCTGCTCTACGCGGAGCCCATCTACCTGCAAGCAGATCGCAGTCCGATGCCCGAGCTACGCTTGGTGGTGCTCGCGGTGCAGGATCGCCTCGCTTACGGGCCGACGTTCGAATCGGCGATGGCCGCCCTGTTTGGGACGTCCCCCTCCCTGCTCAGCGCGCAGGCGTCGCAGGTCGCTCCCGCGGCACGGCCGGCGAGCGCAGCCAACGCGGCGGCTGCAGCTCCGGGCGACGACGTCAACGCCCTGATTGCCGAGGCGGCTCGGGACTTCAGCGATTATCAGCAACTGACCGCTGCCGGAAAGCTCGCCGAGGCGGGTGAGAAATTGCAGGCGCTGAAGCGCACGCTGGAGGAGCTGCAGACTCGCCGCCATTGATCAGCTTGGGCCGAGACCCAGCCGGCTCTGCAGGCGCCTGCGAAAGCGGCGGCTCAATCGCAAACTCGCTCCGGTCTCCAGCACCACTTGGTATTCACCGTCGTCGTTGAGTTCCATGCTCCGGATCCGCTCGAGGTTGACGATCGTCGCACGGTGGATGCGGCAGAACTGCGCCGGGTCTAGCTCGCTCTCGAGCTCGATGAGGCTGCGGCGCAGCACGTGTGTTCTCGCGCCGACGTGAAGGCATGCGTAATAGTTGGCGGCCTCGATCCAGTCGATGTCTGCGGCCTTGACGAACAACACCTCGCCCCGGTCCTTGACGATAAGACGGCTGGAGATTGGCGGGCGCGTCAGCGTGCCGTGTGCAAGCGTCGCTTTGGCGCGGTCGAGCGCCCGCCTGAATCGCGCGTCATCGAAGGGCTTCAACAGATAATCGAGCGCACCCGCCTCGAATGCGCGCAGCGCATACTGATCGTAGGCGGTGACGAAAACTATTGCCGGGGGCGTGGCACTGCCGAGCAGCTCGAGCACGTCGAAACCATCACATTCCGGCATCTGCACGTCGAGAAATAGCAGATCCGGCTGCATGCAGCGGATCTGTGCCAACGCCTCGATTCCTGAGGAGCATTCGCCGAGGAGGTCCACGTCCGGATCACGCCGCAACAGCACCGTCACATTGCTGCGCGCCAGAGGCTCATCATCGACGACGAGCGCACGGATCATTGCGGAGTGTCGTTCGTCTAAGGCCACCTCAGGCCACCTTCACGGGAGCCGTCATCCTGAAGGGAATGGTGACGAGCGCTCGCACCTTAAGCGTGTCGTCGTCCCGCAGGGACAGTTCGAATGCAGACCCGTACAGCAGCTGCATGCGGCTGCGCAGATTGGCAAGCCCGACTCCCCGACTGCTCTTCTCCCAGCCGGGCATGAGGCGCGGGCCATCGTTGCAGATGCTGAGGCTGAGGGTTCCTTTGGCCAGGGATGCGGCGATGTGAATGCAGCCGCCCTGTGCCCGTTTAGCGATGCCGTGATCGATTGCGTTCTCGACCAGCGGCTGCAGCATCAAACTGGGGACCAATGCCGGCAGCAACTCCCCCGGAATGTCCATGTCGACCTGCAGGCGGTCCGAAAATCTCATCTTCTGGATCGCGAGATAGCGCTCCAGATAGTCCAGCTCGCTCGCCAACGTGACCTCCAGGCTGCCGGCGCTGTCGATCGTGCGCCGGAGAAAGTCGCTCAACCCGACAACCATGCTCACCGCCTGGTCGTTCCGGTGCTCCCGAATCAAGCCGGCGATCGCATTCAACGTATTGAACATGAAGTGGGGCTCGATCTGCCGCTGCAGGGCGTGGAGTTGCGCTTTGGATAATTCCTCGTTGAGGCGTGCTCCGTGGGTCTGCTCCTGCACGAGCGCCTCTTTCACGTCGAGGGTGAGAGTGATCGTCACGATCGCGGCGTACAGGATGCACGAGGTGAGCAGCTCATAGTTGAAGTTGGGAAGGAGCGCGCTCACGAATAGAGGCTGCGGGCCGGACTGTGCCCAGGGATTGAGTATCCACTGCAGCCAGATGCTCCAGGCGGTTGCAAGCAGATTGATTCCGAGCAGTACCGCGAGGTGTGTCAGCCATGCCGACCAGCCGCCGATCTGCAGCGGTGGAAACCTGCGGCTGATGCGGATCACGAGCGGGGTCGCCAACGCCCAGGGCAACCATGACAGCAGCCGGGTCGCGAACAATGCTGTCCAGGCGTGGTGCATGCCCTGCGAGCGCATCGTGATGACGGTTTGCAAGGCATCGAACAGCGCAATGCCCGCCCAGATCGATGCAATACCGAGCGTGCGTGCCCGGACAGAAACCATGCGAATCTCGCTCATGAGCGCCAATCGTACTCTCCCGAGGAACGAGGAGCGCCAATCTGCAGCGAACGGCGGGCACGCTGCAGCAAGCGGTCTAGCTCGGCCCGCACACGCAGACGATACTTGAGACCTGGAGCCATCGATGTCACGGGAGAAAGGCTGTGAAGAGACGAGACCTGCTGGAGATGACAACGATCCTCGGGCTGTCGGCATCGCTCCCGCGGACGGCGTTCTCGGCCGAGCCCACTGACTCGGCGGGTAACACCGCGGCGCCCGCCATGGTATCCGCCCCCCTGCGCCCTCCCGTGGAAGGCAGCATTCCGGTGGCATTTCTGATCTCCGACGGGGCTGTCGTGATCGACTTTGCCGGACCCTGGGAGGTCTTCGAGCATGCCTATCTGCCCGAGCGCGCGGGACATGCAGATCATGGCCGCACACCCGCCTTTTCGCTCTATACGGTTGCGGAGACGACCCGGCCGGTCCGCGCGAGCGGCGGCATGACGATCGTGCCGGCCTACTCGCTCGCCTCGGCGCCGCGGCCGAAGGTGGTCGTCATTCCAGCACAGAGCGAGCCCAGTGATGCCGTGCTGGCCTGGGTCCGGGATGTCTCACGCACGACGGACGTCACCATGTCGGTTTGCACCGGCGCATTTCTGCTGGCCAGAACCGGATTGCTCGCGGGCAAGCCGGTCACGACCCATCACTCGGTCTACGCCGAACTGGCCATGGCCTTTCCTGACATCCAGGTCAAGCGCGGCGCGCGATTCGTCGAGAGCGGCAATCTCGCCAGCGCCGGTGGCCTGTCCTCCGGTATCGACCTTGCCCTGCGCGTGGTCGAACGGTACTTCGGCCGCAGCAGCGCAGCGCAAACTGCCGACGTACTGGAGTATCAGGGACTGGGTTGGATGAACCCCGATTCGAACAACGTATATGCCAAGCACCGCATCTCGACCGCGGAGCATCCGCTGTGCGCGGTCTGCGAGATGGACGTCGACGCGAGGGCGGCTCCGACGTCGGTATACCGAGGCAAGACCTACTACTTTTGCATGGACGCACACAAGAAGCTCTTCGATGCAAACCCGACCCACTTCGCGGACCGGTTGCAACGCAGCGAATCATCCGGCTGATTGCGTGCACTGATTCCCATGCGCATCGCCGTCTCGAGCCGCAGCTCATTCGCTTGGACCGCCTGTGCGTTGGCCTCCTTGCTGGCCGCTGCAGCGCTGAGCGCTGCCCCACGCGACGCCTCACGCACACCGGGCAACCGGTTTCGCGACTGCCCGGACATCTGCCCGGAGATGGTGGTCATCCGCGCCGGAAGCTTTCTCATGGGAGCGCCGCCCGGTGATCCGCACCGCCAAAATGAGGAACAGCCGGAGCACAGGGTCAACATTGCGTACGCTTTCGCCGTCGGCAGATATGAAGTCACGCGCGATGAATACGCCGCGTTCGTGAGTGACACCGGACTCGCCGATCCGGAGGGCTGCAATGTCCACGAACCGCCTCGTTGGCCGACCATCATGGGTCTGAACTGGCACAACACCGGTTTTCCACAGACCGGACGACACCCCGTGGTGTGTGTGAGCTGGAAGGAAGCCCAGGCGTATGCGAGCTGGCTCAGCCATAAGACCGGCCACTCTTATCGGCTTCTCAGCGAAGCAGAGTGGGAGTACGCCGACCGTGCCGGAACCGATTCACCGGCGTACTGGGGAGATGACCCGAATGAAGCTTGTCGTTACGCCAACGGCGTCGATGCCACGCTCACGGAGCGTTTTCCTAAGGGAAAGTGGGAAGACCGGGTCTCCTGTCACGATGGGTTTGTATTCACGGCCCCGGCCGGGAGTTTCAAGCCGAACGCGTTCGGACTGTACGACATGGAGGGAAACGCCTTCGAGTGGGTGGAAGACTGTTTGTCCGATGACTACCAGGGTGCCCCGACGGAGGGCTCCGCGCGCACTTCAGGTGCCGACTGCAACACGCGTGTGAACCGCGGCGGTTCCTGGACCTCGATCCCCACCGGCTTGCGCGCCGCGCACCGCGGAGCCGATCACTTCAGCAATACTCGCGTCGTCGATCTCGGCTTCCGCGTCGCGCGAACCCTGTAGCCAGTCCATTTTGCAGCGTCGTCTCTGCGCAGACGGGCTGCAGCATCTCGCGCTTTGCTCCCTGCCTGTTTACTGCGTCTCGCGGTTCGCGGCGCTCGACGACTGCTTCTTCGACGCGTGCTTGTGTTGAGGAGTCTTTCTGTGGGCCCACGATGGGCGGCCCAATGGGAGTCCACATGCGTGCGGCGTCTGTAGCCACAGATGGCCGGGATTCCGACTACAAAGTCAGACCTCTTTAGCAGCAGGGCGACGAGACTTGTCGCGCGTCACCGTCATCGATAAGCTCGCGCGCAAACAATATGAGGTCGAGCCGCGCCAGTTCGAAGGACGGTTGCTGCATCAGCTGCCGCCGATCCGCACCGTCTATGGTGACGCCTATGC
>Ga0137409_10000385_pt1 | contig 47921 bp, 42 predicted proteins | sample CZODoug1_16funga_FD_122059 | JGI IMG/M metagenome (GOLD analysis project Ga0137409, IMG submission 122059) | Vadose zone soil fungal communities from Angelo Coast Range Reserve, California, USA - CZODoug1_16fungal (Hybrid Assembly) | ecosystem: Environmental > Terrestrial > Soil > Vadose zone...
ACTTGCAAGCCCGCGTCGGACGGCCTCGCGGCGGGCTGAACGAAGGAGCATCGACATGAGCAACGCATACAAGGCGTACCAACGCGCGGCCGATCTCGGCACGCCCGAGCCCAGGGCGGGGACCAAGCTCGTCACACTCACGATCGACGGCGACGCGGTCACGGTCCCTGAGGGCACGACCGTCTTGCGAGCCGCCGCTCTCAACGGAATCAACATCCCGAAGCTTTGTGCCACAGACAGTCTCGAGCCGTTCGGCTCGTGTCGTCTTTGTCTCGTCGAGATCGAGGGCATGCGCGGCTTGCCCGCCTCGTGCACGACGGAAGCGAAAGCCGGAATGAAGGTCACCACGCAGAACGCGAAGGTGGCGAAGACGCGGCGCAACGTGATGGAGCTCTACATCTCCGATCACCCGCTCGACTGCCTGACGTGTCCCACCAACGGCGACTGCGAGCTGCAGGACATCGCCGGCGCCGTGGGCTTGCGCGAGGTCCGCTACGGCTACGCCGGTGAGAATCACCTCGACGCAAAGAAGGACACGAGCAATCCGTATTTCACCTTCGACCCGTCGAAGTGCATCGTCTGCTCGCGCTGCGTGCGTGCGTGCGAGGAGGTGCAGGGCACCTTCGCGTTGACGATCCAGGGCCGCGGCTTCGAGTCGAAAGTCAGCCCGAGCCAGAACCAATCCTTCCTCGACTCCGAGTGCGTGTCGTGCGGGGCCTGCGTGCAGGCGTGCCCCACGGCCACGCTCACCGAGAACTCGATCATCGAGGCCGGCAAGCCCGAGCACTCGGTGATCACGACGTGCGCGTATTGCGGCGTCGGCTGCTCGTTCCGGGCCGAGATGAAGGGTCAGGAAGTTGTGCGCATGATGCCGAACAAGGACGGCCATGCGAACCACGGTCACTCGTGCGTCAAGGGTCGATTCGCGTTCGGCTACGCCACGCACAAGGACCGCATCAAGAAGCCGATGATCCGCGAGACGATCCACGAGCCGTGGCGCGAGGTCTCGTGGGACGAGGCGTTCACGTTCGCGGCGGGGAAGATCAAGAGCATTCAGGCGAAATACGGCAAGGGCTCCGTCGGCGGCATCACGTCGTCGCGCTGCACCAACGAGGAGACCTACCTCGTGCAGAAGCTCGTGCGCGCCGCGTTCGGCAACAACAACGTCGACACTTGCGCGCGCGTCTGCCATTCGCCCACCGGCTATGGCCTCAAGACTACGCTCGGCGAATCGGCCGGCACGCAATCGTTCGACTCGGTGATGAAGTCGGACTGCATCATCGTGATCGGCGCGAACCCCACGGATGCACATCCGGTATTCGCCTCGCAGATGAAGCGGCGGCTCCGCGAAGGCGCGAAGCTCATCGTCGTCGACCCGCGCGAGATCGACCTCGTGCGCTCGCCGCACGTCCAGGCGTCGTATCACCTGCAATTGCGCCCGAGCACCAACGTCGCGGTCGTCAACGCACTCGCACACGTGATCGTGACCGAAGGGCTCGAGAAGAAGGAGTTCATCGCCGAACGTTGCGACGTCGAAGGTTACAAGACGTGGCGCGAGTTCATCGTCGACCCGCAGAATTCGCCCGAGAACGCGGCGAAGGAAACGGGCGTCGACCCGCAGCTGATTCGCGGCGCGGCGCGGATGTTCGCCTCCGTGCCGAACGGCGCGATCTACTATGGCCTCGGCGTCACCGAGCACAGCCAGGGCTCGACCACGGTCATGGCCATTGCGAACCTGGCGATGTGCACCGGCAACATCGGCCGCGAAGGCGTGGGCGTGAATCCGCTGCGCGGCCAAAACAACGTGCAAGGCTCGTGCGACATGGGTTCGTTCCCGCACGAGTTGCCGGGGTACCGGCACGTGTCGAACGCCGTGGTGCGTGCGCAGTTCGAGAAGGAGTGGGGCGTACCGATCATGTCCGAGCCCGGCATGCGCATCCCGAACATGTTTGACGCGGCGGTCGCCGGGCAATTCAAGGCGCTCTACGTCCAGGGTGAAGACGTCGCTCAGTCCGATCCCGACACGCACCATGTCACGAATGCGCTGTCGTCGCTCGAGTGCATGATCGTGCAAGACATCTTTTTGAACGAGACGGCGAAGTTCGCGACCGTGTTCCTGCCCGGCTCGTCGTTTCTCGAGAAGAACGGCACGTTCACGAACGCGGAGCGCCGCATTTCGCCGGTTCGCAAGGTCATGGAGCCGCTCGCGGGTCTCGAGGACTGGGAAGTCACGCAGAAGCTCTCAAACGCGCTCGGCTATCCGATGAGCTACAAGCACCCGAGCGAGATCATGGACGAGATTGCGCGGCTCACGCCGACGTTCACGGGCGTGAGCTTCGAGAAGATCGAGAAGCTTGGCAGCATCCAGTGGCCCTGCAACGACCAGGCCGTCAACGGCACGCCGACGATGCACATCGGCGAGTTCGTCCGTGGCAAGGGGCTGTTCAAGGCCACACCGTACGTGCCCACCGACGAGGTCACCACGCGGATGTACCCGCTGCTGTTGACTACCGGCCGAATCCTGAGCCAGTACAACGTCGGCGCTCAGACCCGCCGCACCGAGAACGTGAAGTGGCACGACGAGGATGTGCTCGAGATCCACCCGCACGACGCCGAGCAACGCGGCATCCAGGAGGGCGATTGGGTCGGTCTCAAGAGCCGTGCGGGCGAGACCGTGCTGCGCGCCGTGTTGAGCGAGCGCATCCAGCCGGGCGTGGTCTACACGACCTTCCACCATCCGTTCTCGGGCGCGAACGTGGTCACCACGGACAACTCCGACTGGGCAACGAACTGTCCGGAGTACAAGGTCACGGCCGTGCAGGCCCACAAGGTCACGGGCATGTCCGACTGGCAAAAGAAGTTCACGGAATTCACCGACGAGCAGCTCGAGTTCCTTGAGCGCGCGCGCTCGCCTGCGGCCGTAAGCTGACCTTAAGCCCCCCATGGACATCGAGAAGCTCGTCAGGATGGCGAATCAGATCGCTGCGAACAGCGACTACGGCCCGGACAAGGACAAGATCGCGGCGACCGTGGCCGACCACCTGACCCGATTCTGGACGCCGGAGATGCGCGCCGCGATCATCGAAGGGCACCGGCGCAAGATCCTCGATCTTTCGCCCACCGCCGCGCGCGCGGTCGAGAAGCTCGCCCCCGTCAAGGCCGCCTGAGCGTCAGGGCGGCGGCCGACCGCGGCCGCTCGCTTTGCGGCGGCGACCCCAAGTAGTATGCACGGCGGATCGTCCGGGCCCGCGCGATCCGCAGAGCCGATCGACGACGGGGCCGAAAAGGAAGTCCAGGTTGTTTCGAAAATCAGTCGAGCGGTGCTACAACATCGCTGAGCTGCGCAAGCGCGCCAAGAAGAACATGCCGGCCCCCATGTTCCACTACATCGACGGCGCGGCCGACGACGAGTGGACGCTCAGGCGCAATACCGCCGCGTTCGACGCGTACGAGTTCATGCCGCGCGCGCTCGTCGACGTCTCGAAGATCGACATGTCGACCACGCTGTTCGGTCAGAGGATCGACTGGCCGTATTTCTGCTCGCCGACCGCGCTCCAGCGTCTGTTTCACCACGAAGGCGAAGCGGCGACGGCTCGCGCGGCGCACGCGAGCGGCACCATCTTTTCGCTGTCGAGCATCTCCTCGGTGAACATCGAGGACGCCGCGAAGCTCAGCGACGGACCGAAGGTGTTCCAGGTCTACATGTTCAAGGACCGGAGCCTGAGCAGGGAATTCGTGCAGCGCGCGAGGGACAGCAAATACGTCGCGCTCCAGCTCACCGTCGACGTCACGGTGTCGGGCAACCGCGAGCGCGACATCGTGACCGGCATGACGGTGCCGCCGAGGCTCGCGCTCATGAGTCTGCTCGACATCGCGATGAAGCCGAAGTGGGTGTACAAGCACCTCACGACGCCGAGGATCGAGGTGGCCAACGTCGCTCACCGGCCGCCGCCCGGCAGCGAGAACCTCGGCGGCATCATTCAATACCTGAACGCCCAGATCGACCGCAGCGTGACTTGGAAGGACGCCGAGTGGATGATCAAGGAGTGGGGCGGACCGTTCGCGATCAAGGGCATCATGACGGGTGAAGACGCCAAGCGCGCGGCGGACATAGGCGCCACCGCCGTCATGGTCAGCAATCACGGCGGACGACAGCTCGACTTTTCGCCGGCCCCGTTCGACGCGCTCAAGGAGATCGTCGACGCCGCGGGCGACCGGCTCGAAGTGATCCTCGACGGCGGCGTGCGCCGGGGGACGCACATTCTGAAGGCCCTCGCTCTCGGTGCGCGCGCGTGCTCGGCGGGCCGGCCGCATCTGTACGGTTTGGGTGCCGGCGGCGAAGCCGGAGTCACTCAAGCGCTCAAGATCCTCAAGACCGAGCTCGCGCGCGACATGGCGCTCGCCGGGGTCGCGAAGTTGGCCGACATCGACCCGAGCTTGATCCGTCGAGTAGGCGCAGGCTGACACGCTCGGAGGCGCATCGAAGGCCGAAGCGGTAGACACGGTGACGTAGCCGACAACAGGCCCGAACCGCGCATTTTTCCGTGGCACTATACGGCGTTGGCGTTGAACCGGAGATCTGCGGTGCTCGTGACCCGATTCGCGATTCTCGGAGCTCTGCTGCTCTCGTCTTTCGGCACCCGCGCGCAAGGCGTCGTCACGCTGCGCGTTTTGTCGCTGCCCGCGGCCAAGCTCATCGCCGAGACCGCGCTCGCGGAGTGCGCGGCGCGCGGCTTCCACACGGCGGTGGCCGTGGTCGATCGTTACGGGCAGCTGCTCGTGCTGCTGCGCGACGAGCAGGCGACCCCCGCCACGATCGACATGGCGCGCGGCAAGGCGTATACCGCGCTCGTGTTTCGCTCGTCGACGCTCGAGTTTCAGAAAGCCACGGCGAGCGATCCGGCTCGCGCCGCGCAGCGCGACGTGCCCGGCATCCTCGCGCTCGGCGGCGGCGTGCCGATCACCGTGGGCGGGGAAATCATCGGCGGAGTCGCGAGCTCCGGCTCGAATCAGACCACCGACGACGAGTGCGCGCGCGCCGGCTTGGCGAAGGCCGCGGAGCTGCTGAAGTAGGGTTCGACTTCGCGCGGAACGGAGGATTCATGACCACCGCCTACGACTTCACCGCCACCGACATCGACGGCCGCGCGCGGCCGCTGCGCGAGTTCGAGGGCCAAGCTCTGCTGATCGTCAACGTCGCATCGAAGTGCGGGTTCACGCCGCAGTACGCCGGCCTAGAGGCTCTCTGGCAGAAGTACCGGGGCCGCGGCTTCGCGGTGCTCGGCTTTCCGTGCAATCAGTTCGGCCACCAGGAGCCCGGCGACGAGACCGCGATCAAGCAGTTCTGCGAGACGAGCTTCGGCGCGTCGTTTCCGCTGTTCGCGAAGATCGACGTCAACGGCGCGGGTGCGCATCCGCTCTATCAGTGGCTCAAGGGCGAGAAGGCGGGCGTGCTTCGCACCGAGGCGATCAAGTGGAACTTCACGAAGTTCCTCGTCGATCGCGACGGCGGGCCCGTCAAGCGCTATGCGCCCACGGACACGCCCGAGAAGATCGACAAGGACGTCGCCGCGCTGCTCGGGCAACTGTGACCAGCCGACGAGGCTGGACAACGCCGCGGCGGACTGCTTCGATAGACGGTAGCCGAATATCTCCAAATTGCGTCACGCGACGGAGCAACCCATGAACGTTCGCCATCTCGTCGTCATCGCGATTGCCGCGTCCGCGGCCGCTTGTGCACCGGACGCGTCCACTCCCGCGGGTTCTGCGGCCGCTGCCGCCGGCGCGGCGCGGCTCCCGCGCACGTCGTGGGGCGATCCCGCCATCGAGGGCACGTACACCAACAAGGACGAGTACGGCACGCCGTTCGAGCGGCCCGACGCTCTGGCCGGCAAGCGCCGCGAGGACTTCGGCCCGAACGAGATGAAGGATCTGATGGTGGCGCGTACGGCAGCGGGCCGCGCGAGCGCGGCGCGGATTGGCGGCAGCCGCGACAACGACACCGGCGCGGGTCCGCCGCACTGGTACGAGTATCTCGACGCGATCAACGGCCGCCCGTGGTTCGTGTCGGAGCCCGCGGACGGCAAAGTACCGCCGCTCACCGAGGAAGGCCGGCAGCGCGGCCAGCAGGCGCGGCAGGCGCTCGCCAAGCGCGACGCCCCGGATACGTACACGGACATGAGCCTCTACGATCGTTGCATCACGCTCGGGCTGCCGAACTCCATGATGCCGATGATCTACGGCAACGCGTACGAGATCACGCAGTCGCCGGGCTTCGTCGCGATCCGTTACGAGATGGTGCACGAGACGCGCGTCATTCCTCTCGACGGATCGCCGCACCCCGCGCCGGCGCTGGGTTTCTTGATGGGCGATGCACGCGGGCACTGGGAAGGCGACACGCTCGTCGTCGAGACCACCAACATCCGCGAGCCGGCCGCGTATCGCAACGCGAGCGCAGCGCTCAAGATCACCGAGCGCTTTACGCCGGCCGGTAACGGCACGCTGAGCTGGCAAGTCCGGTTCGACGATCCCGCGACCTGGACCGCGCCGTGGGCGTTCGAGATGCCGCTCAAGAAGCGCGCGGACGCGGCGCCGTTCGAGTACGCGTGCCACGAGGGTAACTTGGGGCTCGGAAACATATTGAGCGCTGCCCGTGCCGTGGAGCGCGGCGCCGGCGTGCCTAGTGCGAGCTCCGCGCCGCGGTAGTCTCGTTTCGCGCCTTCGACTACTATCCGCCGGGGGCTTGAGTTCGCAACCCGATGGGATCGACCGCTCGTCGACTACGACGCGTATCGCGCAGCCCGTGGCTTTTGGCCGTGGCGCTCGCAGCGGTCGGTCTCGAAGCACCCGCCCACGCCGTCAAGCACGTCTTGCTGCTCTTCCCCTACGAGGACGCGCTCGGCACCAACGCGCCGCTGCGCAGCGGCTTGGCCGGTGTGCTGCACGGCTCCGAGGAGCGCGTGGAGGCCTATAGCGAGTTCCTCGACGCTGCTCGATTTCCGGGGCCCGACAGCGAGCAGCACATGATGGAGTTCTTGCGGCAGAAGTACTCGGAGACGCCGATCGACCTCGTCGTCACGATCGGCCAGCCGGCGTACTCCTTCCTCGGCCGGCACCGCGAGGAGCTGTTCGCCGGGCAACCATGGATCATTGCCGGCATACGCGAGAGGACGCTCACCGACGGCGAGGTTCCGCCGAACGCCGTCGCCGTGCTGAGTCACTTCGATTCCGCCGGCGCGCTCGAGCTCGCGCTCGCGCTGCAGCCCGATGCGCGCGAGGCGATCTTCGTATCGGGCGCGTCGGTGCTCGATCGACGTTGGGTCGACGCGGCGCGCGCGCAGCTGCCCGACTACGGTGACCGGCTGAAGATCACGTACCTCGCGGGCGAGACGATGCCGAGGTTGCTCGAGCGGCTCGCGCGCCTGCCCCGCGACACGATCGTCGTCTATCAGGTCATCTCGCGCGACGGCAACGACGAGCACTTCCTGTCCGAGGAGCTCGTGGGGCCGATCTCGGCCGCCTCGAGCGCTCCGGTGTACGGCGTTTTCGAGACGTATCTCGGCGGTGGCATCGTGGGCGGCCGGTTCGAGTCCTGGGAAGGAATCGGCGCCGGCATCGGCGGCGCCGTGCAACGCATGCTGGCGGGGGAACGGCAGCCGCTGCGCTCGTACACGGCGCCGCCGGCGTTTGCCGTCGACTGGCGACAATTGCGCCGCTGGGGTTTCGACGAGAACCGGCTGCCGCCAGGCACCACGGTGCTCTACCGCGAACCTTCGGCGTGGGATCAGTACAAGTCGCTCGTGTTCGCCGTGGCCGCGCTCGTGGCGGTGCAGGCGCTATTGATCGCCGTCTGGCTGCTGCGACTGCGCGAGCTGCGCGCCGGGCGCGCTCTCAAGCTCGCGGAAGCCGAAACGCAGCAGCAGCGCGAGCAGGTGATGCACCTGACGCGCGTCGCGATCCTGGGTCAGTTGTCCGGCGCGCTGGCGCACGAGCTCAACCAACCGCTCACCGCGATCTTGAGCAACGCGCAGGCCGCCCAACGGATGCTCGCTCGGCAGCCGCTCGATCTGGGAGAGTTTCACGCGATTCTCGGCGACATCGTCGCGGACAACACGCGCGCCGGCGACGTGATCTCGCGCCTGCGCGCGCTGTTGCGCCGCGGCGGCACGCAGCTCGAGCCGCTCGACATCGGCGCCGTCGTAGCCGACGTGCTCGCGCTGACGCGCGGCGAGCTCGCCGCGCAGCAGATCGCGATTCGAACGCAATGCGCGGCCTCGCTGCCCCTCGTGCTCGGCGATCGCGTGCAGCTCCAGCAGGTGCTGCTCAATCTCTTGCTGAACGCGAGCGAGGCCATGAACGCGAACGCCCCGCACGACCGTCGATTGACCGTGTCGACGGCGTTGAACGACGAAGGCCTCGTCGTCGTCGCGATCGCCGACAACGGCTCCGGGATCGAGCCCGCGACGGCCGGCCGCCTGTTCGAGCCGTTCTTCACGACGAAGGAGAACGGCTTGGGGCTCGGCCTCTCGATCTGCCGGTCGATCGTCGCGGCGCACGGCGGCCGGCTCGAGGCGGGCAACAATCAGGAGCGCGGCGCGACCTTCACGCTCACCTTGCGGTGCGCCGTTCAGGTGATGGAGATGCCCGAGAGTGTCGCGCGCGTGCGCGCGGGCTGAGCGACGACGGCGAGCGGTTAAGGCCGCCGCGCGGCGCGGCGTTTCACGGCCGGTTTGCGCGCGGCGGCGCTCGCCGCCGTGGCGGGACGCGCTCGCGTCAAGCGGCGCAGCTTCGGGTGATAGGGCTGCCGTGAGCCGCGGCCCGCGCGCCAAGCGCCGCGCGGCCGGCGTCACGCTCAGCGTGCGCTGAAGAACTCGGCGATGTCCGTCACCGCCGCCGGCGCCTCGTCGAGCACCAGGTGCCCGGCGTCGGCGTAGAGTCGCACCTCGGCGCGCGGCAGGAGTCGCGACCACTCGCGCTGCTGCGCCACCGGCGTTAGCCGGTCGGCCTTCCCCCAGACGAGCAAGGTCGGCATCGTGAGGCGGTGCAGGTAGCGCGGCAGCTTGACGTCGTACGGCGTGGCGCCGAGCACGCGAGCCGCGGTGACGGTCTCCTTCTCCCGCTCCGCGATGAAAGCCGCGTCGGGTGCGCCCGCCGGCAGGTGCTTTAGGACCGTTTGCGGATCGTGGCCGAGCAGCGCAGGCAGATCTTGCGGCGGCACCTTCAAGAAGTCGGTGGTCGGGTGCCCCGGCGTCGGAATGCCGATGGGGCAGACGAGCGCGAGGCGCTCGATGAGAGACGCATGCTCGATGCCGAGCTTCGCCCCGATGAAGCCGCCCATCGAGTGACCGACGATCCGGACTTTCTTCAAGCCCAGCGCCTCGAACAGCTCCAAGTAGTGGAGCGCGTAGTCGTGGATCTCCGTGACGCCGGGATCGGCCGCCGACTCGCCGAAGCCCGGATGATAGGGCACGAACACCTGGAAGCGCCGGAACCACGGCGTGGCGAAAAGAAAACGCGTGACCGTGCCCGCGCCGTGCAGATACACGAGCGGCGGGCCGCTGCCGGCCGTGAGCACGACCGTATCGATGCCGTTGATCGTGAGAGTGCGGCGCGCGAAGTCCGTCATCGTGGGTCCTCGAGATGGCGGCGGCGGCGCGCCCCCGCGAGCGCGGGATTTCTTTCCCGGAGCGGCGACCGTACACTCGTTCGCGACGACTCACCAGTCCCGGCACACCGCGCGGCGGCGTCGCGCGGCGCCGGGGTATTCCGTTGGCCACACCCAGAATCACAGAGCTCGAGCATTGGGACGCGGTAGCGCCGCGCTTCCGGGGGCTCGCCGACTTGCCGTGGCCGGCCTGGCTCGACAGCGCGTCACGGCGCGTCGGCGCGCGCTACGACATCCTGGTCGCCGACCCGTACGTCACGTTGCGCACGCGCGGCGCAGTCACCGAGATCTCGCGCCGCGGCGGCGAGACGGTCGAATCGGCGCGCGCGCCGCTCGAGCTCGTTCGCGAGGCGCTCGGTAGCACGTGCGCGCCGGCGCCCGGTTTGCCGTTTTTCGGCGGCGCCGTCGGCTACGTGAGCTACGATCTCGGCCGGCGCTTCGAGCGGATCCCGTCGCTCGCGGCGGCGGACATCGCCATGCCCGAGCTCGCGATCGGCATCTACGACTGGGCGGTGATCGTCGACCACGTCGACCGCAAGACGTGGCTCGCGGGCCTCGGCCGCGACTCCCGCACGTTCGCGCGTTGGCTCGAGCTCGTCGAGCGTCTGCACGCGAAGCAAACGAAGGCGGCGCCGGCCTTTCGGGTACTGTCGCCCCCGACCCCGGGCGTGAGCCGCGCCGAGTATGCGGCGGCGTTCGCGCGCGTGCAGGACCACATTCGCCGCGGCGATTGCTATCAGGTGAATCTCACGCAGCGTTTTGTCGCGCGCGCCGAGGGCGACGCCTGGCGCGCGTATCTGCGCTTGCGCGAGATCAATCCGGCGCCGTTCGCCGCGTTCCTGGACTTCCCCGACGGCAGAGTGCTGTCGTCGTCGCCCGAGCGCTTTCTGCGAGTCGACGGCGACCGCGTCGAGACGAAGCCGATCAAAGGCACGCGGCCGCGAGCCGCCGACGCCGCGCGCGACCGCGCTCAGGCGGAGGCGCTGCGCTCGAGCGCCAAGGACCGAGCCGAGAACGTGATGATCGTCGACCTCTTGCGCAACGATCTCGGCAAGAGCTGCGTGCCGGGCTCGGTGCGCGTGACCAAGCTCTTCGACGTCGAGAGCTATGCGAGCGTGCACCAGCTCGTGAGCACGATCGAGGGCCGCCTCGCGCCGGGCAAGCACGCGCTCGACGTGCTCGCGGGCTGCTTCCCCGGCGGCTCGATCACGGGCGCGCCGAAGGTCGCGGCGATGAAGATCATCGAGGAGCTCGAGCCGCAGCGCCGCAGCGTCTATTGCGGCTGCATCGGCTACGTCGGCTACGACGGCAACATGGACACGAACATCGCCATCCGCACGCTCGTGCAGCACGGCGAGCACGTCTACACGTGGGCGGGCGGCGGCGTCGTCGCGGATTCCGAGGTGGACGCCGAGTACCAGGAGAGCCTCGACAAGGCCGCGGCCCTGTTGGCCGTGCTCGACGAGCGGGCGTTTACGGCCGCGAGCTAGGCGCGCGCTTCGGGTGTCCGAGGCGCGGAACGCCGCCGCCGGACCGGATCCACGGCGCTTCGAGCAAGGGCCGTGGAGCCGCGGTGAAGCCGCGCGGCGGGCGCGCGTGAATACTAGCCGGGTGTGAGGGCCGGGCAATTTCGCGCCGGCGCGCATTGCACTCGAAACGAAAGGACGCGAACCATGACTACTCAGACCTCGGGCGCCGGGCAGACCCAAGCCGGCGCGACCTACAGTGGCGCCTGCTTTTGCGGCGCCGTGCAGATCACCGTGACCGGCGAGCCGGCGGCGATGGGCTATTGCCACTGCGACTCGTGCCGCCATTGGTCGGCCGGGCCCGTCAACGCCTTCACGCTCTGGAAGCCCGAAGCCGTGCGCGTGACGCGCGGCGCCGACAAGATCGGCACGTATCACAAGACGCCGAAGAGCTACCGCAAGTGGTGCACGGTGTGCGGCGGGCACCTGCTGACCGAGCATCCGCATTGGGGGCTCGTCGACGTGTACGCGGCGGTGATCCCGGACTTCCCGTATCGCGCGGGCGTCCACGTGAACTACCAGGAGACGAAGCTGCCGATCAAGGACGGTCTGCCGAAGCTCAAGGACGTACCGAAGGAGATGGGCGGCTCCGGCACCGTCATCGCGGAGTAACCCGCGGCCGCGAGCGCATGGAGCGCGCTCGCGGCCGACCGCCGCCATCGTAGACCGAAGGGCCAATGTGGGAGCGGCCGCGCCCGCTCACACTCGGGCCACGAGACGGTTGGGTGGCCCCATGGAACAAGCGATTCGCGCGGACAACGTCCTCACGGGCAAGGTCGTGATCCAGGGGCTGGTCTTCCACTGGGTCTGCGCGGACGGCGACCTCGAGGTTTCGCACTCCCGCTACGGCCGGCGCGTCCTCGCGCTCGAGCGCTTCGATCCCGACGTGCTTGCGCGGCTGGTCGCGATCGGAATGGTCGCCGAGCCCGACGCCGGCGAGCCGTAAGCCGCTTCGGCCGCCTTCACTCGAGCGAGTAGATCACGTCCGCGAGCTCCGCTCGCACGATATAGCGCTGCGGCGCCGAGCCCACGAAGTAGAACGGATAGCACGTGATCAGCGTGAGGTTGGCGTGCTCCGTAGGCGTCAGCACGGCGACGTCGTCCGGCTCGACGATGCGAATGTCGACGACGGTGTAGTGCAGCGTCGAGTCGAGCAGGTCCACGATGACCTCGTCGCCTTCGGCGACGTCCTTGAGCGGCCGGAAGAACCCGTCGCGGTGCGCCGCGATGCCGACGTTGCCCGCTGGACCGAACGGCGGCGTCCATTCGACGCGGCCGGCGCCGCGGTTCAAGTTGACCTCGCTGGTTCCTTCGTACACCGCCACTTCGATGCCGACGGCCGGAATTCGCAGCACGGCTTCGGGGTCCGAGTTCTTCTCGGTCTGCGACTCGCGATAGGCGGCGATCCGGACCTGCGACCACAAGCTCTGGTCGGGCGGCGCGGCGTGCAGCCCGAGCGCGGCGCCGTGCGCGACGCCATGCGTGACCGACAGCGGCGCGACGACCTCGTCGGGACGGCTCGTGACCGTCAGCGCATGCGCGACCGGCCGCTCCGCGCGGCCCGACGCTGCGGCGCGGCTGCGGCGCGCGGCGTCGAATGCTTCGACGCCCTGATCGCGCTCGAGCGAGAGCAGCAACCGCGCCGCGATGAATAGACCGATGAGCACCGACCCGAGCACCAGCAGCAACAACGCGGTCCACGCGGCTACATTGGCTTTTCCACTGTTCGACATCCGCGCCACGACCAGCCCCCGACGCCGGCAAAAAACCTCGCGCGCAATTACGCACGCACGCTCGGTGCGCGCGCCACTTGGACCTTCGTCCCATTCGGGTTAGAGTCGAAATCGTCCCGGCAAGCAATAACAACCAAGAAGAGGGGCGTTCCGTCATGCCGATCCCATCATTCCAAACGTGGATGACCGAAACGAAGCTCGGCGTGACGCGTCCGAGGAGCTCGCAGCTCAAAGAGATCGATGACGCGATCCAGCTCTACGAGCGCACCAAGAACGACGCCAATCTCTTCCGGATCAAGAACGCGTTCGAGGACTGGAAGCGTTCCAAGGGACCCGCCTGGAAGGCGAGCGACCGCAACAAGGGCGGCGCGATCACGCGGCTCGATCAAGAGCTCGCGAAGGTGGACTACCGCACCTACCAGCTTACGGGCAACCGCTTCACGATGGAGGAGCTGAAGGCGCTTGCCTACGTCGGCAGTGAACGGAAGAAGGTCATTGCGAATGTTTTTCAGGGCAAGGAAGTCACGTTTCGCAACAGCCCCAAGGCGGTGAAGCAGGCCGTCACGGATGCGGCCGAGCAGGTGAAGACAAAATGCACTGACGCGAAGAACTTCCTTCAAGGCAAGGGCAAGAAGAGCACGCTGTCGCCCGCGGAGGCGGCTCAGAAGAAGCTCGAGGAAATGGCCAAGGCGATGTTCGCCGTGGATACGCTCGAGTCCATCGGCTCTCTCGGCGGGTTCATCATCGACATCGTCACGAAATGCGGCGTGAGCGTCGCGCCGGTGGTGGGTCACATCAAGGACGGCTACGACCTGTTCACGGGCTGGGCGAAGGCGGCCAAGTCGTTGCACGACCAATACAGCATCGGCAACCGCGCATACGTCATCGAAACAGGCGTGCCCGCGGCCGCGTTTCAAGGTTTGAAGACCTGCCTGGTCGACGAGACGAAGAACCAAGCGGCCGCCGCGAGCATCGCGACGACGTCGTTTGCCCTGAAGACCGGCCTCGCGTTCGCCGACGGCGGCGCGATCAGCGGTCCCGTCGTGGGCGCCGCCAACGCCGTCGCAAGCCTGTCGCTGCAGCTGTACTGGCTCGCGACCGAGTGGAAGGCCACCAAGGCGATCAATACGGCGCTCACTGCCGGCAAGCTCGACGTCAGCTTGTTCCGCACCTATCCGTTGATGGGCTGCTATCTGATGACGAGCGCGACGTTCAGCGATCTGATTCCGATCGAGTGCTTCGGCACGCCCGGCTGGATGGACTACGTCGAGAACCTGAAGAAGCGCAAATTCGACGGAATCTACGACGCGGCGACGGGGCTCATCGACAAGTCGCCGTGGGAAATCAAAGGTCTGCCGAAGCGCCCGGTGAAGGGAGCCGGAGTCCAGCTCGGAATGTTGAGCGCCGCAAAGGATCTCGGCAGCAACGTCAAGGAAGTGTTCAGCTAGTCTTCGTCCCGTCCGGCCGTCGGTCGACCCTCCCTCGATCGACGGACATGCGCTCGAACACCCGCGTTTCGCCGCCGATTCCGCGGCGCCCGCCGCGGTTGGGCTTTGGTCCAATGGTGACCCGTCTCCCGCGACGGTTAGCTGCGAGTCGTGAAACGGGCTCGTGCGGGATCATTCGGGAGAGCACACATGGCGTTCAAATTCATAGTCGCCGGCCTCGGCGCGTTCCTTGCGATCGCGGGAACAACGGCGTCGGCGCAAACGGCATTCGAGCGGAGCGGTGACAAAGCAGTCACGAAGCTCGTCGACTCGCTCGCGGACAACTTGAAGGAGTACCGCGGGGCGCTGGACAAAGATTTCAAGCGCAGCGTGGTCCGCACGCCAACGGGCGAGGCGGACGTCGAGCACTACCTCGATGACTTGCAAGAAGCGACCAAGACGCTCGGCGACCGCTTCAACGACAAATACGCCGCGAGCGCCGAGGTCAGCGAGCTTCTCAAGCGCGCCGTGCCGGCGAACACCTACATGCGCGAGCACCCCACGCTCAAGGGAGCGAGCGAGTGGGACCGGTTCGCGGGCGACTTGAATCGGCTCGCCACCGCCTACGGCGCATCGTTCCCGCCGGCCGCCAACGCCGTGATTCGACGCATCGGCGACGGCGAGCTGCTGCAGTCGCTCGGCTCGCTCGAGAAGGTCGGCAAGACCGTCGGCAACCCGCTGTCGAAGGCCGCGAAGAGCGTTCCTGAGCTCGCGACGGTCGTCGGTGCCGGCACCGCGGGGCTCGACAGCCTCGGCGCCGCCGCGAAGACGCTGCGCTCGCGCGTCGACAGGGGCGAGCCGGCGACCGCCGAAGCGCGCCAGGTCCAGGCGCTCGCGGCCAAGCTCGATCCGGTGTTCGCCCATACCGGGATGCCGGCCACGGTGAAGACGCTATGGCAGGGCTCGCGCACCGAGGTCGACAAGGTGCTGCAAGCGTTCGGGCTCACGGCCGGGACCACGGCCGCCGCGCCCGCCGCCGCCGCGCCTCCGGCCGCCGCGCCCACGGCCACCGCGCCCGCGGCCACCGCGCCCGCGGCCACCGCGCCCGCGGCCACCGCGCCCACGGCCACCGCGCCCACGGCCACCGCGCCCACGGCCACCGCGCCCACGGCCACCGCGCCCACGGCCACCGCGCCCGCGTCGGCCGCGCGCTAGCTCACTCGCGGCCGACGTGCGCCCAGCCGCGGTACGCGGCGACGTGCGCGGGCACGTTGTGCACGCGGAGGATCTCGACACCCTGCGCGCACAGCGCGAGCGAAGCGCCGAGCGTGAACAGGTCGCGCTCCGCTTTGTCGGCGCCCGCGAACGCCTGCATGAACGACTTACGCGAGTGGCCGACGAGGCAACGTAGCCCGTAGCGCTCGAAGCGCCGCATGTGGCGCAAGAGCTTGAGCGACTGCAGCGGGTTCTTGCCGAAGCCGATCCCCGGATCGAACACGATGCGCTCGAGGTCGAGCCCCGCGCGCTCCCACTCGCGTATCCGCTCGGCGAGCCAGCGCTCGACGGCCTCGCCGGGATCCTGGTCTGGCGGCAGCACGCGTTCCCGGTCCGCGGGCACGCTCACGTGGTGCATCGCGACCCAATCCTTGCCGCTCGTGGCGGCGAGCTCGAGCATCGCGGGCTCGGTGAGGCCGCTTACGTCGTTGATCATGTCCGCGCCGGCCGCGAGCGCGCGCCGTGCGGTCTCCGGGTGATAGGTATCGACACTGAACAGCGGCCGCACGCGCGCGCCGCCGTGCTTGGCGACGAGTCGCGCGAGCGGCTGCTCGAGCCGGGTCCACTCGGCGTCCGCGGACAGCGCAGTCGCGCCCGGTCGAGTGGACTCGGCGCCCAAATCTACGATCTGCGCGCCGGCGGCGAGCATCGCGTCGACGTGCGCGTCAAGCACGTCCCAAGCGGAGAGCTCGCCGCCGTCGGAGAACGAGTCCGGCGTGAGGTTCACGATGCCCATCCAGATCGGGATCACTCCGGCGCGCCGCGACCACTCGAGCACCGTGGCCGTGCCGCGGCCGGGAATCGTGAGCCGCGGCGCGAGCATCGCGAGTGGCGACAGCACGAACGCGCGGTGTGACACGCCGGGATGCGGGATCCGCGCGCGGTCGGTCGCGATCTCGTCGCGTCCGTAGAGCAGGATGTCGATGTCGATCGCCCGCGGCGACCAGCGCGCGTGCTCGCCGCGGCCGAGTACCTGCTCCACGCGCTTCGCGAGATCGAGCAGCTCGTGCGGCGTCGCGTCGCAGCCGCATTCGGCGACGAGGTTCAGGAACGGCCGGTTCCAGTCGGTGGGAGCGTCGTCGGGCAACAGCGCCGGCGACTCGACGAGTGGTGAGACTCGCGCGATCCGAAGGCCCGCGGCAGCGAGCTCGTCGAGCGCGTGAGCGAGGTTCGCGCTCCGGTCTCCCAAGTTCGATCCGAGCCCGAGGTAGATGTCCATTCCGGCTGTTCGCGCGCCAATGAAGTCCCTACAATCATGCCCAAACCACAACGACCTTGCAGGGGGTTCGCATGAAGACCAGAGCTGCCGTCGCGTACGCGGCCGGTAAACCGTTGGTAATCGAAGAGGTCGATCTCGAAGGCCCCAAGAAAGGCGAGGTGCTGATCCGCAACGTCGCCACCGGCGTCTGCCACACCGACGCGTACACGTTGTCGGGCGCCGACCCCGAGGGCGCGTTCCCGACGATCTTGGGCCACGAAGGCGGCGCGGTCGTCGAGGAGGTCGGCGCGGGCGTCAAGAGCGTGAAGCCCGGCGATCATGTGATTCCGCTCTACACGCCCGAGTGCGGCGAGTGCAAGTTCTGCAAATCCGGCAAGACCAACCTTTGCGTGGCCATTCGCGCGACGCAGGGCAAGGGCGTCATGCCCGACGGCACGAGCCGGTTCTCGAGCAAGGGCAAGCAGATCCTGCACTTCATGGGCACCTCCACGTTCTCCGAGTACACGGTGCTTCCCGAGATCGCCCTCGCGAAGATCAGCAAGAAGGCGCCGCTCGAAAAGGTGTGCCTCTTGGGTTGCGGCATCACCACCGGCATCGGCGCCGTGCTCCACACGGCCAAGGTGAAGCCCGGCTCCACGGTCGCGATTTTCGGGCTCGGCGGTGTGGGCTTGAGCTGCATCCAAGGTGCGGTGATGGCGAAGGCCGAGCGCATCATCGCGGTCGACGTCAACGACGGGAAAGAGGAAATGGCGCGCGCGCTCGGCGCGACCGACTTCTTGAACCCGAAGAAGTTCGACAAGCCGATCCAGCAAGTCATCGTCAGCATGACCGACTGGGGCGTCGATTACTCGTTCGAGTGCGTAGGCAACGTGCAGCTCATGCGGGCGGCGCTCGAGTGCTGCCACCGGGGCTGGGGCGAGTCCACGATCATCGGCGTCGCCGCGTCGGGGCAGGAGATCTCGACGCGGCCGTTCCAGCTCGTCACCGGCCGCGTCTGGCGCGGCAGCGCGTTCGGCGGCGTGAAGGGCCGCAGTCAGCTACCGGGCATGGTCGAGCAGTACATGGACGGCGAGATCAAGGTCGACGAGATGATCACCCACACGATGGGTCTCGAGGAGATCAATCACGCGTTCGACCTGATGCACGAGGGCAAGAGCATCCGTTCCGTCATCCATTTCTAGAGACGCCGAAGATGGAAGGGTCTGACCCCAGGGCACGCTTGCCTGAGAATGCGCGACACGTCTGACCCCGGGGTCTGACCCTAGTTCGGCCTCAGCTGGCTTTCGCTACCTTCAGGCCGGCGAGCTGGGCTTTCGTCGGCTTGGCAATCGGGTTGCCGAGGTAGGTGACGCCCTTGTCGCGCATCCAGCGCAACTGTGCCTCGCGTTTGGCACGCAGGTCATCCGGTTCGTTCGCCGCGGGGATGCAGAAGGCCGGCAGGCGGAGCATGTCGGGAGCAAAGCGTCGTGACGTGAATAGCGAGCTCATTTTTTGTTGCCTCTTCGCAGGAAATGAGATCGGCTGAAAGTTTGAACTGCTTCACACTTTTGGGTCCAGACGCCTCCCAGAGCAAGCGTTTTCGCGGATCCGCAAGGTTAAATCGGCCAGCTTATGCAAAGTGGCGGGCGCGCTACTCAGAACTGCATCCGCACGCCGAGCCATGCGGCTCGCGGTGAGCCGGGGCTCACGAACTGCGGCGCGTCGAAGTCGTCGCCGAGCACGTCCTTCGCGTTGCCGAACACGCCGAAGGTCGCGTATTGCTCGTCGAGCACGTTGTCGAGGTTCAGGAACACCTCGGCGTGCGCGCCGAGCCGGTACTGGAGTCTCAAATTCAGCAACGCGTAGCCGTCGAGCTCCTCGACGAGATTGCCTTCGTCGCCGCGGAACGGCGCGCCCGAGCTCGCGATCACGTCGCCGCCCAAGCGCAGCCTCTCGCCGAGCGCCACGCTCATGCCGCCCTTCAAGAGGCTTTTTGGCACGAGCGGTAGACGATCGCCGGGCTCGACCGGGATTACGCCGTCGTCGGCGGCGGGATTGTTGGGGCTTGCGACCTCGAATTCCTCGCGGAACGTGGCGTCGAGGGCCGTATAGTTCACGAACCACTGGAGCCGCTCGCCCTCGCCGGCGAGCGACAGCTCGAGCCCCTGGCGCCGAGTCTCGCCGACGTTGTCGAAGAAGCCTTCGTTCGTGAGCTCGCCCGCGCTGACGAACAGGATGTCGTCCTCGTTGACGGTGTGGAAGAGGCCCGCGTGCCAGCGTCCGCCGCTCCATCCGCCGCGGAAGCCGGCCTCGAAGGTCTTCGCAACGACTTGCTTAAGCGGCGGGTCGGCCACGAACGCGTTCGGCAGGCGGCAGGGGTCGCCCTCGTCGGCGCAGGTGAGCTCGACGGGCGACGGCGCGCGGTTGGCCTCGCTATAGCTCGCGTAGAACGCGAGATCCCCGCCGAGCTTGGCGGTGAGCCCAATCGCGGGATTGAAGCGCTCGAACGTGTGGTTGCCGTTCAACTCGTCGCCGAGGTGGTCTTCGAGGTCGACCTCGGTGCGGTTGTAACGGCCGGACAGCGTGAGCGTGAGCGCGTCGGTGAGCCCGAACGTGGCGGTGGCGTAGACGCCCGTGTTGTCGGTGCTCGCGTCGAGGCCGGTCAGCGCGTCGCCGACGAACACCCCGCCCGGCACGGCGAAACGGGTCGCGTCGAGCGAGCCGAGCTCCGTGCTCGACGCGAACTCGACCTCGCTCCGGTCGTGCGCGAGGCCGAGCGCGATCTCGCCGCGCCCCGTGTGCCATGCCGCTTGCAGGCCGAACCCGCCCGTATTCTGCTTGGTGCTCGAGCGGTTGAGCGTCGCGCCCTCGAGCTCGTCGTTTTCCTCGATCGCGTCGCCGTTCTCGTCGAGCAGCACTTGCTCGCCGCCGTTGCCGCCCTCGCAGAGGAAGCCCGGCGTGTTCTCGCATTCCGCGAAATCGGAGTTGTCGCCGTTCAGCGTGCGGATGTCGCTGCTGCGCACGTAGAGGTTGCCGGTCAATGAAAGCGTGTCGGAGAGCTTGCTGCTGCCGGTGACGGCGAACATCACGAGCTCGTTACGCGTCTGATCCGGCCGCGTGAAGATCGCCCCGCGGTCGATTTCCAGCAGGTCCTCGGGCGCCGCGCCGTTGCCGATCAGGTCGGTGTCGGCGTACGTGAGGCTCACGTCGACGGTAGACGTGTCGTCCACAAGCCCTAAGTTCGCGAACAGTTGGTTGGCGCGGCTCGGCGAGTAGTCCCGCCAGCCGTCTTCGTCGAAATGCGACGCGGTAACGAACCAGCTAAGCCGGTCGCTCATTGCGCCTCCGGTCTCGACCTGTGCCTCGACGCGGCCGAACGAGCCGGCGAGGATCTCGGCGCGCGTGCCCGGATTGGTGAAGCCATTCTTGGTGTCGATCGCGATTGCGCCGCCGAGCGCGTTCAGGCCGAACAACGGGCTCGCGCCCGGCAGCAGCGTGACGCGGTCGATCGCGGACTCCGGGATCAGCGCCCAGTTCACGGTGTCGCCGAACGGTTCGTTGATTCGAACGCCGTCCTGGTAGACCGCGAGGCCTTGCGGCAGGCCGAGGACAGGCGAGCCCACGAAGCCGCGGAACTGCAGGTCCGGTTGCAGCGGGTTGCTCTGCGCCTCGTTGACGAACACGCTGCTCAGGTTGCGACGCATGAAGTCGGAGAGATCGAGCGCACCTTGCTCGCGGATTTGCTCCGCCGTTGCAGTCTGCGCGTTCGAGGGGAGCCGATTCGCGTCGATTCCGGAGCCAAGCGGCGTGACGCCGATGACATCGATCGTGTCCGGGTCTGCCGGCCCCAGAGATGCTCCTGCGACTGGGGCACTCCCGCCATCCCTGGCGGTCGGCCGCGAAACCGCTCCTGCGTTCGCGGCACTCCCGCCATCCCTGGCGGTCGTTTGCGACAGCGCTTGCGTAACGAGGCAGAGCGCCGTCACGGCGACGGCAAAGCGTGGAAGCATGGCCAATGAGTCCCCCCGAAGCGCGATCCATGGCGGCCGGCCGGGGAGTTGCTCCTGCAACCCCGGCACTCCCGCCATCCCTGGCGGTCGCCGGTCGATGGGCGTGGATGCGGCCCGAATTGTAGCGCGCCGGTTCCGCCGATCGGGCGCGCGGGGCGAACGCGGGAAAAGTTCCCGAACGTGTCGTTTGTGCGGCCGGCGAGCAGCCGCGCGGTGAGGTCAGTAGAGAGCGCTGGTGAGCTTGCGGCGGTACTCGGCCACGAGCGCCGGATCCGCTGCCGCGAGCCCGAAGAGCGCGAGGAGCTGCTTGCGGGCCTCGCCGTCGCGCCAGGTCTTCGCGCGGCGCACGATCTCGAGCAGCTCCTCCATCGCTTCGCGATAACGGCGCTGGCCGGCGTAGAGCCCCGCGAGCGCGAGCCGCGCCTCGTGGTCCGCGGCGCTCGCCGCGAGCTTCGCGCGCAGCTCGGCCTCGCTCGGGCCCTCGGTGCCCGCGCGCGCGTACGCGATGCCTTGGCGAAGCGCCTCGATGCGCGGCGCGATCGAGGGGTCGGGTGGGATCACGTCGAGCTGCCGTTCCGCGTCGTCGAGGTTGCCGGCCGCGAACAGCGCCTCCGCGTTCTCGAGCGCCGCCTCGGTTTGCGAGGGCAGCAGCTTGTCGAAAAACGCGCGCACTTGGGTTTCGGGAACGGCGCCCATGAACTGCGCGGCGGGCTTGCCGTCCTTGAACGCGATGACGTTCGGGATCGACCGCACCTGCAACGCCTGCGAGAGCTCGGGGTTGTCGTCGGAGTTCACCTTCACCAGCTTCACGCGGCCGCGGAACGCCGCCGCGACCTTCTCGATGATCGGCGTGAGCGTGCGGCACGGCCCGCACCACGGGGCCCAGAAGTCGACGACGACCGGCAGGGTCTTCGAGGCTTCGAGCACCTCGCGTTCGAAGGTGGCGGTGGTGACGTCCATGGGGTCGCTCTTCGGAAAAGCTCGCTCAGTCCTCGCCCGCGTGTAGGTGCCGGCGCGATGTGGCGGGGTCGCAGAGGTACTCCTGAAGCTTGTACCCGGCGTTCAGGTTGTAGCGCTGGTCCACGGTCACTGACTTCGCGAGGTACTCGGGATCGGTCATCGTGAACGCGAGCGTCAACGATTTGCCGTCCGGCGCGAGCGCGTAGCGCTCGACGGTGGACTTCTGCTCGCTCGAATCGACGCCGACGCCGTTGCCCCAGCGCACGTGCGCGAACCTCGCGGTCTCGATCACGAGCTCGTTGCCCTCGATGCGACCGATCGAGTGGCCGAGCGGCGTGGACGCGACGCTCGCCGAGTGAGTCTTCTCGCCGAGGTGCACGGTGCGCACGAGCTCGTTCACCTCGTACTTGATCACGAGCGTGTCCGGATCGGGCCGCGTGATCTCGAACGGATACGGATAGCCCAAGATCTGCGGAAACGTCATCGGCGCGCAGTCCCATTCCGGGTTCTGGTCGGGGTCGAACGCGTCGACCTGCGCTTGGCCCTTGGCCGTGACCGGTAGCGTGTTGACGAGCACGTTGTCGGGCCGGTTGCGGCCGAGCAGGTCGCCTTGGAATTGGATGCGCCAGACGCCCGCGAAGTCGGTCGAATGCGCGGCCGCGATCTCGGGCGAAGGCGGCGCAGGGGCCTGCGTGAGCTGCGGGCCGCCCCACGCCCAGATGTCTTGGCCGTCCCTGACGAACAGGTTCGCGTAGAGGAAGCGGCGGTTCGCGTCGCGGTCGGGGTTGCCGCGGGCGAGCACGCGGTCGCCGGTCTTCAGCGTGTCGGGCGTCCAGCCGAATCGCTTGAGCACCGGCGTGGAGTTGAGCTCGAACGTCCAAGCGCGAGTCTCGCCGCCGTCCTTCTTGCCCTCGATCACGACGAAGGCGTGTGGGTTTTGCCAGCTGAACTCGGTGACCACGCCCTCGATCTCGACGGTGGAGTCGAGGTCGAAGTTCGAGCGCGAGTGATGCGCGAACGCCGGCCACGCAACTGCGGCGGCGAGCATCGCGCCCGCGATGACGATCCCCTTCATCGAGCCTCCTGAAGCACTGCGCCCCGCATTGTACGCTGCCCCGGTGTCGGACACGGGTGGTGTCAGACACGCTTGGGGTGACACCAAGGGGGCTCGGTCTTTCACCAGTAGCCGATGAGGCGGCCGGCGGCGACGGCCGTGAGCCAGGCGGCGAGCGACACGCCGCCGAAAGCGGCGAGGGCGCGGCGCTCGCGCGGCAACGGGTCGCGCCTGGCGCGCTCGCGCCACGCCGGCACGAAGCTCAAGCCGGCCGCGTTCGCCAGCGCGAGCGCGATCGCCGGGAACTTGATCAGCAGGAACGGATTGCCGACGTACTCGCTCGCGTTGGTGGCGAGCAGGCAGAGCCCGCTCAGCGCGGCGATGCAGAAACCCGTCGCCGCAAGCGGCACCGTGGGCCCCGCGACCGACGCGAGCGGCAGGCGCGACCACGCGCCGAGCAGACGCAGGTCGAGCGCGAGCACGCTGCCGAACAGCGTGGCGACGCCCAAGATGTGCACGAGGTTGACGACGCCGTAGCTCCAGAGCCCGGCGCCGCGCATCGCGTGGCCCAAGGCGGAGGCCTCGAGCCACGCGAGGAATTCCGGCAACGCGCTTACTCGGAGCGGGGACGGCTAGAGGCGGTCCGGATAGATGTCGAAGTTCTTGCCGTTCCAGGTCACGCGCTCGGTCTTCAACTCGAATTTCTTCGGGTCGAGGTTGCGCTTGCCCAGGATCGTGACCTCGGCGCCGACGGGGATGGTGTCTTCCTTCAGCCCCGCGTTCGCGGTGCGCGCCGGCGGGGCGAGGGTGAGGTCCCAGACCTGGCCCGTGGCGTCCTTGACCTGCATCGTGGCGTGCGGGCCATTGAGGCTCAGCGCTTTTGCCACGGTGCCTTTCACGGTGAATGGCTCGGTGCCCTGGCCCGCCCATCCATGATGCGCGAGCGCGGGGGCGGCGGCCGACAGAAGTCCCAAGATCCCGGCTGCTAGGCCGGCAATGAGTCTTGATTGCATGGGCGTCTCCTTACGAAGGTTCGGAACTGGCCGCGAATGCAGTCTCACCATAGCACGGTGTCGGCGGTCCGGTCGTGTCCCGATCGGCTCGGTTTAGCGTTGCGGTTGGCTGCGCCCGCACCTCGAACGCGTGCTCCAAAAAGGCGGGACGATTCGGGGTCGGCACATTAAAATGCGCTCCCCGTCATCCCGGCGCGCGCTTCGCGACCGTCGCGTGCGGCGTTTGCACGACGGGTCTGAACATGACACGACTCAATTCCGAATCTGCGGCCCGCGTGCCGTCGCCGTCGCCGCCGCCCGCCGGCGATGGGCTCGCGGCCCGCGCCGAAGTCGCGCGGCGCTGGAAGCTCGTCGCGGCGTTCGCGTGCGTCTACGTGATCTGGGGCTCCACGTACCTCGCGATCCGTTTCGCGATCGAGACGCTGCCGCCGTTCTCGATGGCCGGCGTGCGCTTCCTGCTCGCGGGGGGAGTGCTGTACGCCTGGGCGCGGCTTGCACGCGGCGCCGAGCGGCCGACGCGCGCGCAGTGGCGGGCGACGGCGATCGTCGGCGTGCTGCTGCTCGTCGGCGGCAACGGTCTCGTCGTCTGGTCGGAGCAGAGGATCCCGTCGGGCGTGGCCGCGCTGCTCGTCGCGATCGTGCCCTGCTGGATGGTGCTCGTCGATTGGCTTCGGCCGAACGGCGCTCGGCCTACCAAGCAGGTGGTCGTCGGTCTCGCGCTCGGCCTCTGCGGCATCTTGTTCCTCGTCGGGCCCGACGCGCTGATCGGCGGCGGCCGCGTCGACTCGCTCGGTGCCGCGGCGCTCGTGCTCGCGTCGTTCTCGTGGGCCGCGGGGTCGATCTACTCGCGACATGCAGCGATGCCGAGCTCGCCGTTTCTCGCGACCGCGATGGAGATGCTCGCCGGCGGCGCGGCGGCCTTGGCGCTCGGCTTGGTGCTCGGCGAGCCCGGGCGGCTCGACCTCGCGGCGGTTTCGGCACGGTCGGTTGCCGGCTGGCTCTACCTCGTGGTGTTCGGCTCGGTCATCGCGTTCACCGCGTACGTGTGGCTGCTGCGCGAGAGCACGCCTGCGCGCGTCAGCACCTATGCCTACGTGAACCCCGTCGTCGCCGTGGCGCTCGGTGCCGCGCTCGGCGGCGAAGCGCTGACGCCGCGGATGGTCGTCGCCGCCGCGGTCATCGTCGGGGGTGTCGCGCTCATCACGCTCGCGGCGCAAGGCGACGGCCACGTGAAATAGGCGTCGCCAGATACGCTATCCTTGCCGCTTCCGAGAGAGACCTTAAGAAGTACCGATGAGCAAACCCAAGACCGCAATCACGCCGACGCGCGCGGAAAACTACGCCGAGTGGTACCAGCAGGTGATCGCCGGAGCGGACCTCGCCGAGACCTCCCCGGTGCGCGGCTGCATGATCATCCGGCCCTGGGGCTACTCGCTCTGGGAGAACATGCAGCGCGCCCTCGACGACATGTTCAAGGCCACGGGGCACGTGAACGCCTATTTCCCCCTGTTCATTCCGCTGTCGTTCTTTCAAAAGGAGGCGGCGCACGTCGAAGGCTTCGCCAAGGAATGCGCGGTCGTCACCCATCATCGCCTCGCCGTGGGCGCCGACGGCAAGCTCGAGCCGGCGGGGGAGCTCGACGAGCCGCTCGTGGTGCGGCCCACGTCGGAGACCATCATAGGCGACGCGTTCTCCCGCTGGGTGCAGAGCTACCGCGACCTGCCGCTGCTCGTGAACCAATGGGCGAACGTCGTGCGGTGGGAGATGCGCACGCGGCTGTTTCTGCGCACCAGCGAATTCCTCTGGCAGGAAGGTCACACCGCGCACGCCACGCGCGACGAGGCCGTGGCCGAGACGATGCGGATGCTCGACGTCTACGCGGAGTTCGCGGAGAAGTGGATGGCCGTGCCCGTGATCAAGGGCGAGAAAACGGCCGGCGAGCGATTCCCGGGCGCCGAGCGCACGTTCAGCATCGAGGCGATGATGCAGGATCGCAAGGCGCTCCAGGCCGGCACGAGCCACTTCCTCGGGCAGAACTTCGCGCGCGCGAGCGGCATCCAGTTCCTCGGTAAAGACGGCACGCAGCAACACGCCTGGACCACGAGCTGGGGCGTGTCGACGCGGCTCATCGGCGGCTTGCTGATGACGCACTCGGACGACGACGGCTTCGTGCTGCCGCCGAAGCTCGCCACCGCGCACGCGGTGATCGTTCCGATCTTCCGCTCCGACGACGAGCGTGCGCGCGTGCTCGAGTATTGCCACAAGATCGCGGCCGAGCTGCGCGCGCAGCGCTTCGCGGACGCGCCGGTGCGCGTGATCGTCGACGAGCGCGACGAGCGCGGCGGCGAGAAGGTCTGGCAGTGGGTGCGCAAGGGCGTGCCGCTGCGGCTCGAGATCGGTCCCCGCGACATGGAGAAGGACGCCGTGTTCGTCGGGCGGCGCGACCGCGCGCCCAAGGACAAGCAGAGCGTCGCGCGCGCGGAGCTCGTCGCGAGCGTGGGCGCGACGCTGGCCGCGATTCAGAACGGGTTGTTCGAGCGCGCGCGGGCGTTTCGCGAGGAGCACACGCGCAGGATCGACGATCGCGACGAGTTCTACCGGTTCTTCGCGGCCGAGCGCGAGGAGGAGGGCAAGCCCACTCCGATCCACGGCGGGTTCGCTCTCACGCACTTCGGTGGGGACGTCGGGCTCGAGCAGAAGATCAAGGACGATCTGTCGGTCACGGTGCGCTGCATCCCGCTGGAGCAGAGCGAACCCGGCGTCTGCCCGTTCACGGGCAAGCCGAGCGCGCAACGCGTGATTTGGGCGAAGGCGTACTGATCACGCTGCCGGGCGCTGTCGCTAGTTTTGGTGCCGGCTCGCTTCGGTGCCAGGCACCGTTGACGGGCGGCGCAACCGGCCTCTGGCTACTGGCAAGAGCAGTTTTCCATCTTGCCCCACGACGTGCAGACCAGCGCCAGGTTGCCGCAGGTGTAGTTCTCTACGTCGCGCTGCTGCACGGTGATCCGCTGCATGGGCCCGAGCATGATCCGGTTGTCGTTCGACGCCGTCGCCGCCTGAGCGTTCAGGGATAGGTTTTGCGCCCAGCTGCAGCCGGCGAGCAACGCTGCGATGCCTATACACGCGCCGACGTGAAGGCCGACGCGAAACCGGTCTGCGTTTCGAGCTGCTCTCACGGTCTTCCGCTCCTCGACGTTCGTTGCCGACAGAGTGGCGGCCGTGCCGCGAGCTCGTAAGAGGACCTAGGACGTAAGCCCGAGGGCCAGGGGGCGCGGCGGGCGGGCTGCGGGCTGCACAATTTCGGTCAAACGCTTCCGCGGAGCGCGGGCTATAGTCCGCGGCCACATCGAGACGCAGCGCCATGAATCCCGTCAACACGGCCGTCTGGTACATCGAGCGGCACTTCGCGAGCGAGCTGAGCCTCGCCGAGATCGCGTCCGCGTGCGGCGCGTCGCCGTTCTATCTCACGCGCGCATTCGCTGCGCTGACCGGTCATTCGCTGATGCGCTACGTGCGCGCCCGGCGCTTGAGCACCGCGGCGCTCGAGCTCGCGAGCGGCGCGCCGGACATTCTCACGGTGGCGCTCGCCGCGGGTTACGGTTCGCACGAGGCGTTCACGCGTGCGTTTCGCGACCAATTCGGCGTCACGCCCGAGGCCGTCCGCGAGGGCCGGTCGGTCGACGGCATCGAGCTCACGGAGGCTGTTTCCATGGACCAGACACTTCTCGACCGTCTCGAGCCGCCGCGGATCGTGGACGGGAAGCCGCTCTTGATCGCGGGGCTCGACGATCGCTACACGAGCGAGTCGAGTGCCGGGATCCCGGGGCAATGGCAGCGGCTCACACCGTGGTTCGGCCGAATTCCCGGCCAGAGCGGGTACGTCTCGTACGGCGTGTCGCACAACGTCGACGACGACGGCAACTTCGACTACATCTGCGGTGTCGAGGTCCCCGACTTCTCCAACCTGCCGGCCGAGCTCGATCGGCTGCGCATCCCCGCGCACAAGTACGCCGTGTTCACGCATCGGGAGCACATCTCGACGTTCCGGCGCACGTACAACACGATCTGGAGCGTCTGGCTGCCGGAGTCGGGATACGAGTCGTCGGACGCGCCGAATCTCGAGCGCTACCCCGAGGAGTTCGACGGAGCCACCGGTCTCGGCGGCGTGGAGATCTGGGTGCCGATCGAATGAGCGTGCGGCGGCGCGCCCCGAATCGCGCGCCGCCTTGCAAAGGCTCGCGAGCCCGGGAGAATAGCGCCGCATGAGCTTGCGGTTCCGGCTCAATCTACTGATCAGCGTCTTGTTCGTGACGATCCTGGTGCTCGGCGCCGTGCTCGTGATTCACAACGCGCGCCGCGCCGTGCTCGAGGAGACGCAGTCGACGGGCCGGCTCGCGCTGCGGCTGCTCGACGTTGCGTCCACGGGCGGTCCCGGCGGCGAGGACGCTCTGCGCGAGCGCCTCGAGGCGGAGCTCCGCGACTTCGAGGACACGCGCCACCTCAAGGTCGCGCTGCTCGCGGAAGGCCGCGAGACGCCGCTCGCGGGCACCGCCGGCGCCCACGAGCCGTCGGCGCCGCGCTGGTTCGCGCGGCTGGTGGAGCCGGCGGCGATCGAGCTGCGGCGCGTCACGGGCGAACGCGGCGGAGCCGAGCTCATCGTGCGCGCGGATCCCGGCGACGAGATCGCCGAATCGTGGGAAGACGCGCGGCCGCTGCTGACGCTCGTGCTCGTCGTCTCCGTGATCGCGAACGGCCTGCTGTACGTCGTGATCGGGCGGTGGCTCAAGCCGGTCGAGCGTATCGTCGCGGCGATGGACGGCATCGAGCAGGGCGAGTATCGCGCGCGGCTGCCGGCCTTCGAGCTACCGGAGCTGGCGAGGGTTGCGACGCAATTCAACCGGATGGCCGAGGTCCTGGAGCAGAGCCGGGAGGAGAACCGCTCCCTCGCGAGGCGCAACCTTGCGATTCAAGAGGACGAGCGCCGCGCGCTCGCCCACGAGCTGCACGACGAGCTCGGGCAGTCCATCAGCGCGATCAAGGCCGTCGCGGTGTCGATCGGGCAGGCGCGGCCGGAGCCAAGCGCCGAGGTTGGCGCCGCGGCGAGAACGATCGCGGACATCTCGAGCCACGTCTACTCCGTCGTGCGCGGCATGATGCGGCGTCTGCGTCCGGTCCTGCTCGACGAGCTCGGTCTCGTGCGCGCGCTTCAGGATCTCGTCGACGGTTGGAACGAGCGGCACGCCGAGACGTTCTGCCGGCTCGAGACGCACGGCTCGCTGGGCAGCCTCGGTGACGCCGTGAACATCACGGTGTATCGCGTCGTGCAGGAATGCCTGACGAACGTAGGCAAGCACGCGGGCGCGAGCGAGGTTGCCGTAGGCATCGAGCGCGCGAGTGGCGGCGACGAGCGGGTACGCATGACGATCAGCGACAACGGCGCGGGGTTCGACGCCGCGAGCGTGCCTCGCGGCCTCGGCCTGCTCGGAATGCGGGAGCGCGTGGACGCGTTGCGCGGCACGTTCGAGCTCGACACGGGCGCCGGCCGCGGTGTGACGATCACAATCGACCTGCCGCTGGCCGCGGAAGCTCCGGCGTGACCGCGGACGGGCGAGTGCGGGTGCTGCTCGTGGACGATCACGCCGTCGTGCGCGCGGGCTATCGCCTCCTGCTGCAAAACGCGAGCGAGATCGAGGTGATCGCCGAGGCCGCCACGGGCGAGGCCGCTTACGGCTGCTTCGTGGAGCTCGAGCCCGACGTCGTGGTGATGGATCTGTCGTTGCCCGGAATCGGCGGCCTCGAGGCGATCCGCCGGATCATCCAGCGCAACGGCGCGGCGCGGATCCTCGTCTTCAGCATGCACGAAGACGTGCCGTTCGTGGAGCAGGCGCTCGCCGCGGGCGCGCGCGGCTATCTCACCAAGCGCAGCGCCCCCCACGCGCTCGTCGGCGCCGTGCAAGAGGTCGCGGCCGGCCGAACCTATCTCGACGAGGCGCTGGCGCGCGAGCTCGCGCTCCAGAAGGTGCGAGGGGAGGACACGCCTCTGTCGGGTTTGTCGACGCGCGAGTTCGAGATTTTCTGCCTGCTCGCCGAGGGGTTGAGCTCGTCCGAGATCGGCAAGCGCCTGTCGCTGAGTGCCAAGACGGTGGCGAATTACAGCAGCCAGCTCAAGAACAAGCTCGAGGTGGGGACGGTGGCGGAGCTCACGCGCCTCGCGATCCGGCACGGTATCATCTCGGCATGACCAAACCGTTCTCGGCGCGCGAGCAGCGCCGCCCCGCGCCCGGGTGGATTCGGCATCTGTCGTTGCCGCTCGCCGCCGTGCTGATCTGGCCTTGGACGTGGCTATTCCCGCGCGGTTGGGCGCGCATGCTCAGCCGCACGATGACGCGCTTCCTCGGCAGGTTCCCGGAAACCTACGAGCCCGCGCCGCACGACGTATTCATCTGCTCGTATTTCAAGAGCGGCACGAATTGGACGATGCAGATCGCCGTGCAGATAGCGCATCGCGGCGCAGCGGCGTACGACCATATTCACGACCTCGTGCCGTGGCCCGAGACGCCGCCGCGCGCCCGCTACGCCGTGCCGCTCGCCGACGATCGGCCGCGCGCCGCGGCGCCGACCGGGCTGCGCGTGATCAAGACACACCTGGCGCTCGACCGCGTGCCGTATTCGCCCGCGGCGCGCTACGTCTGCGTCGTGCGCGACCCCAAGGACGTGTTCGTGTCGAGCTACCACTTCATCCGCTCGCACGTCGGTTTCCTGATGCCGCCGGTGTGGGCCTGGCTCGACGCGTATCTGTCGCCGGACACGGCGCTCGGCTCGTGGGCCGCGCATCTCGCGAGCTATTGGCGGGCGCGCGACCGGAGCAACGTGCTGTTCCTTACGTACGAGCAGATGCGCGGCGATCTCGGGAGCGCCGTCGACGCGGTCGCGGCCCTCATGGGCGTCGAGCTCACGGCCGACGAGAGGGTCGCCGTCGTCCGGCAATCCACGTTCGCTCATATGAAGGGCATCGAGAACAAGTTCGAGACCCGGGGCGCGCCGTGGAGCAGCGCGAGCGGCGCCATGATTCGCCGCGGCGAGCAGCGCGCGTCGGGCGAGATGCTGTCCGCCACGGACCAGGTGCGTGTGGACGACTATTGGCGCGCGGAGCTCGCGCGCATGGAGTGCGACTTTCCCTACGACGCGGCGTTCGGCGTGACGCAGGTGCTCGCCGCCGCGGCGCCCGCGCCCGCGGCGGCGCGCTGAGTCGTCAGCGCAGCGCGGAGAATCCGAGCACGAGCCAACGGCCCGGCGCCGGCTCGTAGTATTGCGCGTTGGTGGCGTTGACGATCACGGAGCCGGAATACTCTTCGTCGAAGAGATTCTCGACGCGGATGAACTCCTTGAAGCTCCAACCCGAGCGGCGCTGCTCGAGCCCCGCGCGCCAGTTCACGAGGGTGTAGGACTTCGCGAACTCGTCGTTCAAGTCGGTGGTGAACACCTTGCCGGACCAGCGCGCTTCGAGCGCCGTGGAGAAGCCCGACGGCTTGCCGTTCGACCACGCGAGCTCGCCGTACGCGGAGTTCGCCGGCACGCCGGGGATCTTGTTGCCCGCCGGCACGGTGAGGTTCGGTGCTGGGCAAACCGTCGCCGTTCCGCACGTCAGGAAGGTGTTCGAGAATTCCGCGGTGAGCGCGGTGTAGGCCAGCGTGCCCGTAAATCCCGACCCGAAGCTGCTGTCCAGGGATATTTCGAGGCCCTCGCGCAGCGTGCGGTCGACGTTCTGAAACACGGACCGGCCGCCCTGGTTCACGAGCACCACGATCTCGTTGTCCGTGTGTGTGCGGAACACGGCCGCGTCCAGGCGCGTCTTCTCGCCGAGCACGGCTTTGACGCCGAGCTCCGTGTTGTCGCTCTCCGCCGGCTGCAGCGCGAAGTTGAATCCCGTGGTGGCGCCCGACACGGAGCGGTACGCGAGCTCGGCGAACGTGGGCGTCTCGAAGCCGCGGCCCGCGTTGGCGTAGACGTTGAGATTCGGGCTCACCTTGAGCAGCACGCCGACGACAGGCGTCGTCTTGCTGTAGGTCTGGCTGCCGCTGTCGTCGCCGTTGCCCGCGACGATGAAATGATCGTTGGTGGTGAACTCCACCTCGGTGCGGCGCACGCCCGCGTTCAGCGACCAGCGGTGAGCGAGGTCCCACTGGATCTGGGCGTACGGATCCAAGTCCGAGACTTGGTTGTCCTCGTTACGGCCGAGCGCGCCGAGCGTGCCGGCGTTGTTCGTGAACCCTTTGCGGGTCTCGTTCATCACGTCGTAGCTCAAGCCGGCAGTCACCGTGAACGGCCGGCCGGACGTAGCGAGGTGGCGTGTCCAACGGAAATCCGCGCCGTTGAAGTCGCGCACGAGGTCCACCACGCCCCGCCCCGGCAGCGTGAGCGCGAGGTATTGCCGCACGTCGCGCTCGCCGTAGTAACCGAGCATGCGCAGCGAGCCCTCGTCCGATAGCGAGTGGTCGAACACGACGCCCACCTGCGCGTTGTCGATGTCCTTGCGGGTGTTCTGCGCGATGGCTCCCGTGCCCGCCTGCCTCGGGTTCGCCGCCACCTGCGCGGCCGTGAGACCGAGCGGATCCTCGGTGCCGGGCTGGTTGAGGTAGTTGGCGATCACGCTGAGCTGCGAGCGGTCACCCAAGTCCCATTTGGCCTTGCCGTTAAAGGTGTCGCGCGTCGTAGTGCTGTGATCGCGGTAGCCGTCGGTCTCGAAGCGCGCCATGTCGAGCACGTAGTTGGTCTTGCCGGCCTCGCCGCCGAGCTTCACGCCGAGCCGCTGGCTGTCGTACGTGCCGGACCATAGCGAGGCGGTCGCGCCGAAGTCCTTCGGCCCGTCCTCGGTGAAGACGCTGACGACGCCGCCCGAGGAGTTGCCGTACAGCGCCGAGAAGGGACCGCGCATCACCTCGATGCGCTCCGCGGAGCTCAAGTCGACGTTCGCGGCTTGGCCCTGGCCGTCGGGCATCGTGAGCGGGATTCCGTCGCTGTAGAGGCGCACGCCGCGGATGCCGAACGTCGAGCGCGCACCGAAGCCGCGGATCGAGATCTGCAAGTCCTGCGCGTAGTTTTGGCGGGTATTCGCGACGACGCCGGGCGCGCGGTTCAGCACTTCGGACAGGTTCACTTGGGGCTGAGAGTCCTGAATCGTGTCGCGACCGAACGCGTCGATCGAGAGCGGCAGGTCGAAGCTCGACTGCTCGGAGCGCGTGGCCGTCACGACGATGGTGTCGCGCACGGACGCGGTTTCGGCGGCCGTCTGCGCGCCCACCTGCGCTGCGAGCAACGTCGCCGTCGCGGCGCCCGCGGCGCGCAGTGTGGCTAGGGCCGCAAGGGCGATAGGGGTGCGGTTTGTCGTGAGGCCCGAGCGCAACGAGCGAGCGGCGCGGCGCAGCCTTGAGTGATGCATCATTGGGGGGCTCGACCGGTGGCGGAGTGGAATTTGCCGGTATGATGACCGATGCGACGCGAGCGGGCAACGCCGGCGCTCGCGGTTCCGGGCGGTGCGGTCAACGGGGGCGGGCCGCCACCCTGCCTTTGATTCATAAGGGAAATTTCGCGTGGAATGGCTTTCCATAGGCGACCTCTGGGCGCTCGTCGAGGTCGTGCTCGTGAATCTCGTGTTGTCGGTAGACAACGCGATCGTCGTCGGTCTGGCCGTCGCGGGGCTGCCGGCCGCGCGCCGCCTGCGCGTGATGACGATCGGCATCGGCGGCGCCACCTTGCTGCGCATCCTGTTCGCGGCGTTCACGGTGCAGCTGCTGCGCGTCCCCGGGCTCGTGCTGGTCGGCGGTCTGTTCCTGCTGTGGGTTTGCTGGAAGCTGTGGACCGAGCTGCGGGGTGGGCGGCTCACCGAAGCGGTCGCCGGCAGCGGTGCGACGGGGGCCGCCGCGGGTGCGAAGTCGAAGACTATGCGCGAGGCGGTCGTCGAGATCATCGTCGCAGACGTCTCGATGTCGCTCGACAACGTGCTCGCGGTTGCGGGCGCCGCGCGCGAGCACCTCATGGTCCTCGTGTTCGGCCTGGCGCTCTCGATCGCGTTCATGGGCATCGCCGCCGCGGTGCTCGCGCGCTTCTTGAACCGCTGGCACTGGATCGCCTACGTCGGCCTCGCGGTGATCGTCTACGTGTCGCTCAAGATGATCTGGGACGGCGCGCGCGACGTCCTTCCCGGCGTCACCTAGCGAAAAATAGGGACATGTTGCCTTTTTCGGCCGGACGACGGAAACGCGAAGCTCAGCGTCGGGCGCGGGCCGAAAAAGGCAACATGTCCCTATTTTTCGCGGCGTACCACGTAGGTGCCGGCGAACGTGACGGCACGCTTGCCGTTGGTGTCGATTCCGCAGATGACCGGCAGGCTCGCGTGGCCGGAGGCGCGCAGCTCCTCGACGCTCCTCGCGAGTGAGTCGGGATCGGGCCGACAACTGCACACGATCTCACCCGCGACCGCCTTGCGGTACTCGATGCGGCTTTCCGCGACGACGATCTGCGCGGCGAGCCCCGCGAGCCTGAGCGCGAACCAGGCCGAGCCCCAGCCCGTGAGGACGCAAACGGAGTACAAGCTGCCGGCGAACGCCGTGCCATGCACGTTGCGATTCGGGTCGAGCGGCGCGCGCACACGTAGCTCACCGTCGTCCGTGTACTCGACGATCTCGACGCCGAGTGCGGCGACGAGCGGAATCTCGGTGAACCAGGTGGACTGCAGCTCGAGGCACAGCGGGTGGATCGCGGTCACGCGCCGAGTATCGCATGGTGGCGACGCCTGCTCGATCATGGGGCACGCCACCGCGCCACGCGCACACACAGCGAGCACGGCGCGAGCCGCGCCCGGCGGTGACCGCACGCTACCGCGCGCGATTGCGCGCGGCGCCGCGCGTCTCGCGGCGCGATTTCCGTGGCATGCTTCTTGCTCCCCCTCGATTGCGCCCGCTGGTTCCACTGCGGATCGGCTGGCGAATCGTGGGAACTGTATCAAGGAGCGGTGAGATGGCGAGGCGATCTGTCGAGGTGTTCGCTGCGGCGAAGTCCGACGCACGCGTGGCGATCGCGGAGCGCGCGTACTACAGAGCGGAACGGCGCGGGTTCGCGTCGGGCTACGAGGTCGAGGATTGGCTCGCGGCGGAACGCGAAGTCGCCGCGCTCGCGGGCGCGCCGGCCGTCGAGGCGGCGCCAAAGAGGCCGGCGAAGCGCAAGAACGGCGTCGTCAAGAAGCTCAAGTAGGGATCGCGCCCAAGCGAACGACGAGACGAGGATGTCCAACCAGGGGGGGATGACGACGGCGGTTCGCTCGCCGCGCGCCGACGTCGCCGACGGCATCGAGAAGGAAGCCGTCAAACGCGCGTTTCTCGACAAGCTCTTCTACATGCAGGGCAAGTTCCCGAAGCTCGCCACGCTCACCGACTACTACTTGGCGCTCGCCTACACCGTGCGCGACCTGATGCTGCGGCGCTGGGTCAGCACGGCCGCGACCTACACGGCGCAGCGCTCGCGCACGGTCTGCTATCTCTCGGCCGAATACCTGCTCGGCCCGCATCTCGGCAACAACCTGATCAACCTCGGCATCTACGCCAAGGTGCGCGACGCCGTTCAAGAGCTCGGTCTCGACTTCGAGGTGCTGCTCGCGCAGGAGCCCGAGCCCGGCTTGGGCAATGGCGGCCTCGGCCGGCTCGCCGCGTGCTTCGTCGACTCGCTCGCGACGCTCGAGATCCCGACGCTCGCCTACGGGATCCGTTACGAGTTCGGAATCTTTCAACAGGAGATCGTCGACGGCTGGCAAGTGGAGAAGACCGACAAGTGGCTCACGTTCGGCAACCCCTGGGAGATCGCGCGTCCCGAGTGGGCCGTCGAGGTCAAGCTCGGCGGGCACACGGAGCAGTATCTCGACGATCTCGGCCGCCTGCGCGTGCGCTGGGTACCCGCGAAGACCGTGAAGGGCGTGCCGTACGACACCCCGATCCTGGGATTCCGCAACCACACCGCCAACACGCTGCGCCTCTGGCGCGCCGAGGCACCGGAGTCGTTCGACTTCGCTGTGTTCAACCGCGGCGACTACTACGGCGCGGTCAACCAGAAGGTGACCTCCGAGAACTTGAGCAAGGTGCTGTATCCCAACGACCAGGAGACGCGCGGCAAGGAGCTCAGGCTCGAGCAGCAGTACTTCTTCGTCTCTTGCTCACTGCAGGACATGTTCCGCGTGCTCGACGTGCAGCGGATTCCACTCGAGCGTCTGCACGAGAAGTTTGCGGTGCAGCTCAACGACACGCATCCGGCGATCGCGGTGGCGGAGCTCATGCGCTTGCTCGTGGACGTGCACGCCATGCCGTGGGACACGGCCTGGGGCATCACCTGCAAGACGATGGCCTACACGAACCACACGCTGATGCCGGAGGCGCTCGAGTGCTGGCCCGTGAGCCTGTTCGGACGCGTGCTGCCGCGCCACCTCGAGATCGTCTACGAGATCAACGCGCGGTTCTTGGACGAGGTTCGGCTGCTCAGCTTCGGCGACGAGGACAAGATCGCGGCGCTGTCGCTGATCGACGAGCACGGCGAGCGCTACGTGCGGATGGCGCATCTCGCCTGCGTCGGCAGCCACGCGGTGAACGGTGTCGCCGCGCTGCACACCGAGCTCCTGAAGCGCAACGTGCTCGGCGACTTCTACGGCCTCTGGCCGCAGCGGTTCTCCAACAAGACCAACGGCGTCACGCCGCGGCGCTGGATCGCGCTCGCCAACCCCCAGCTCTCGAGCCTGTTCGACGAGACGCTCGGCGAGGGCTGGGTGCGCGATCTCGACCAGCTGCGCGCGCTCGAACGTCACGTCGACGACGCGGGCTTCCGCGATCGCTGGCACGCGATCAAGCGCGCGAACAAGGAGGAGCTCGCCGCGCGCGTGGCCCAGTACTCCGACGTCCCCGTGAACCTGGACTCGATGTTCGACGTCCAGGTGAAGCGCATCCACGAGTACAAGCGCCAACATCTGAACATCCTGCACGTCGTGGCGCTCTACCATCGGCTCAAGAGCGGGCAGGGTGGCGACATGGTGCCGCGCACGTTCATCTTCGGCGGCAAGGCGGCGCCCGGCTATCACATCGCGAAACTCATGATCAAGCTGATCAACTCGGTGGGCAGCGTGCTCAATCGCGACCCGCAGACGCGCGACCTGCTGCGCGTGGTGTTTCTGCCGAACTTCAACGTGACGAACGGCCAGCGCATCTATCCGGCCGCCGACCTGTCGGAGCAGATCTCCACGGCCGGCAAGGAGGCGTCGGGCACGGGCAACATGAAGTTCTCGATGAACGGCGCGCTCACCATCGGCACGCTCGACGGCGCGAACGTCGAGCTTCGCGAGGAGATCGGCGCGGAGAATTTCTTCCTGTTCGGCCTGACCGCTCCCGAGGTCGAGGAGCTGCGCCGCGGCGGGTACAGGCCGGTCGACTACTACCGTCGCGACCCGGAGCTCGCCACGGTCGTCGACCTAATCGCGAGCGGGTTCTTCTCCCGCGGCGACCCCGATCTCTTCGCGCCGTTGCTGGGCGGCTTGCTCGACTACGATCCCTACTTCGTGCTCGCCGATTTCGCGGCCTACGTCGAATGCCAGAGCCGCGTCGCGGACGCCTATCGCGACCGCGACCGCTGGACGCGAATGTCGATCCTAAATGCGGCGCGCACCGGCAAGTTCTCCTCCGACCGCACGATTCGCGAGTACTGCCGCGACATCTGGCGCGTCCAGCCTGTGCCGATCAAGCTCGTAGCGCACGGCGAGCACCACGAGGCCGACGAGGGGCTCAGCGCCCTGCACGCGGTGGCGGCCGTCTAGCGCGCCCCATCCCGGCTGCTGGCGCGCGGGGCGCGGTGCTATGATCACGGCTCGGCGCCGTGGTCGCCGAACGTCAGAACAACTTGGGGGGGACAGTCATGAACCGCAGATTCGCGCTCGCTCTGGTGCCGTTGGGCTTGCTTGCGACGCACGCGGCCGTCGCGCAGACGGCCGGCCCGGCCGCCGCTCCGCCCGCGGCGCCGCCGGATTTCTCGAAGGTCGAGATCAAAGTCCGCAAGGTCGCGGGCAACTTCTCCTACCTCGAAGGCCAGGGCGGCAACGTGGGCATTCTCGCCGGCGACGACGGCGTGATCATGATCGACGACCAGTTCGCGCCGCTCACCGACAAGCTCATGGCGGCGATCAAGACCATCTCCACGAAACCCGTACGGCTCCTGATCAACACCCACGTGCACGGCGACCACACCGGCGGCAACGAGAACGTCGGCAAGATGGGCGTCAACATCGTCGCGCACGACAACGTGCGCGTGCGCCTCGCGAAGGGAGTGAACGGCGGGGCGCCGTCGCCCGCGGTCGCGCTGCCGGTCATCACCTTCGGCGACAAGATGTCGCTGCACTTCAACGGCGAGGACATCGAGATCGGCAAGCTGCCGCCGGCGCATACCGATGGCGACGCGTACATCCGCTTCCCCAAGGCCGACGTGATCCACGTGGGCGACGTGTTTCGCACCACGGGCTATCCCGGCGTGGACGGCGGCAACGGCGGCACGGTCAAGGGCACGATCGCCGCGCTGCAAGCGGTCATCGACATGGCGGGCCCGAATACGAAAATCCTGCCGGGTCACGGCGAGGTGTCCACGCGCGCGGACGTCGTCAAGTTCCGCGATAACACGATCGAGGCGCAAAAGCGCGTCTCCGCGCTCATCAAGCAAGGCATGACGCTCGAGCAGGTGATCGCGGCGAATCCGGTGGCCGACCTCGCGACCAAGTTCATCACGACGGCGCCGCCGCCCGACAAGGCGACCACCGACCGCTTCTACACGCAGTTCTACAACGCGCTGAAGAGCGAGCTGTAGGCCGTCGCGAGCGGCGCGCAGTGCTTTGAGCCGGCCAAGAGTATTCATCTACCGGCCGGTGGACGAGAGCGGGGCGTCGCACGCCGCGCTCGCGCAAGCCGGCTGCGAGGTTCTGGTCGCGGAGCCGGAGGCGCAGCACGCGCGCCTCGCCGAGCTCGCGCGCGGCGCCGACGCGCTGCTCGGCGCCACGTTTCGCGGCGTGATCGATCGCGAATTCCTCGCCCTCTCACCGACTCTCCGAATCGTTGCGAAGTACACGATCGGCGTCGACGACGTCGATCTCGACGCCGCCACCTCGCTCGGCGTGCTCGTCACGCACTGCCCCACGGAGGCGAACTGGGGCGGCGTGGCCGAAGGCGCGCTCGCCCTCATGCTCGCGCTGCTCAAGCGCGTGCGCGAGCGCGACCGCCACGTCAAGGCGGGCGGCTGGCGCGACTCGCCGGTCTACGGCGCCTACGTCGGTGCGCGCGGCGACGGCTACCGCGGGATCACGGTCGGCATCGTCGGCCTGGGGCGGGCCGGCGGCCGCGTGGCGGAGCTGCTGGCGCCGTGGCGGGCGCGCCTGCTCGCGGCCGATCCCTACGTCGACACCGCGAAGTTCGCGCGCCTCGGCGTGGAGCGCGTGGACCTCGACACGTTGTTGCGCGAGTCCGACGTGGTGACGCTGCACTGCAACCTCACCGCCGAGACCCGCGGCCTCGTCGATCGCCGCAGGCTCGATCTCATGAAGCGCACGGCCGTGCTGATCAACACCGCGCGGGGCGGCGTGGTCGACGTGGAGGCGCTTTGCGACGCGCTCGAGGGCGGGAGGCTCGCGGCGGCCGCGCTCGACGTGCTGCCCGAGGAGCCGCCGCCGCGCGCCGCGCGCGTGCTCGCGCTCGGCGATCGCGTCTTGCTGTCGCCGCACATGATCGCCGCCAATCAAGGCGGCACGCTCGGCGCCGCGATTCCGTGGGCCACGGCGGCCGTTCTCGCGGCGTTGCGCGGCGAAGTGCCTGACAGCGTTTACAATGGCGACGCCGTCGCGCGCTGGCGCACGCGGTTCGCCGGCCGTTCGTTGCTCGGCCAGCCGCTCGGGGAGTGAATGGATGATCAGAGTCCTTCTCGAAGATTCAGGTATGAGCCGCCGCTTCGTGCCGCAACCGCTTCGGCTCGCGCGTGCGCTTGCGCTTGCGCTAGCGGCGGCCGCGCTGGCGATCGGTGCGCCCGCGGCCGCGCATCATTCGTTCGCGGTGCACTTCGTCGCCGACAAGCTGATCGACGTTTCGGGCACGGTCACCGAGTTCAGCTTCCGCAACCCGCACGGTTTGCTGGCGCTGACGGCCAAAGACGCGAACGGCAAGGACCAGCAGTGGAAGATCGAGACGAACTCGCCGAACATCCTGCGCCGCCGCGGCTGGAGCGAGACGTCGATCAAGCCGGGCGATCTCGTGACGGTGGAGGGCTATCCCGCGCGCGACGGCTCGAACTTCATGCGCGTCTACCGGGTGACGTTCCCGGACGGGCGGGAGCTCGTCGGCCAGCGGCCCGATCCCACGGTCCCCAGCGGTAAGGACTAGCGATGCGTGCGCCGCACGGCCTCCTGCGACTGTTGGTCCTCGCGGCGGCTTGCGCAGCGCCGCTCTGCGCGTCGGCGGCGCCGAACCTCGAGAGCTTCTGGACGCCGAAGCTCGAGCGCGCTCGCTCGGGCCAGGCCCTCATCGACGAGTTGCCGAAGGCGGCCGTGCTGATCAACGACACCGGCGCCGGCGAGCTCGCGGCCGGCGATTTCGCCGGGCTCAAGCTCAAGCCGAGCGCGATCGAGCAGGTCAAGGCCTACGACTACAAGCAGGAGCTCAAGCGCGAGAACACTTGCAACGCGCCGTCGGTGGCGTTCTTCATGCAAGCGCCGTTTCCGATGGAGGTCTATCAAGACGAGAAGCTCATCGTCCTCAAGATGGAGTATTTCGACCTCTATCGCGTGATCTTCCTCGACGGGCGGCCGCACCCGCCGGCCGACGCGCCGCATTCGAAGTCCGGGCACTCCGTGGGTCACTGGGACGGCGATACCCTGGTCGTCGACACGACGCACATCGAGTCCGGTACGTTCATGAACAACGGCTTCAACCACAGCGACGCGCTCCACATGGTCGAGCGGTTTCGCATGAGCCCGGACGGCAAGACGCTGTGGCTCACGCAGCTCTACGATGACCCCGCCACGTTCGACGGCCTCGCCGCGCGCTACATGGCGTGGACGCGCAAGGCCGGTGACCACGTCTATCCGTATGACTGCGATCCCAGCTACGGTGAGTAGCACCGGCGGCAGCTGCGCGATCGCGCAAGACCCTAGCGGCGGTGCCGGCCATAGGTTGCGCGCCGTATCCATGCTCGCCGCAGTCGCTGCCCCATGAGCGAAGACGGCGCCCTGCAATCGGATGTTCGTCCGCGCGAGGTTTGGGCATGGGCGATGTACGACTTCGCAAATTCGGGCTACACGACGGTGGTCATCACAGCCGTCTTCAACGCTTATTTCGTGGGAATCGTGTGCGCCGGAAAGAGTTGGGGCACGCTCGCGTGGACGCTGGCTTTGTCGGCCAGCTATGCGCTCATCATCTTCAGTGCACCCATTCTCGGCGCGTACGCCGACACGCACGCTGCGAAAAAGAAGTTGCTCGCCGTCACCACCGCGGGCTGCGTGCTCGGCACGGCGCTCTTGGCCTTGGTGGGGCCGGGCGATCTGGCTCTCGCCGTCGCGCTGATCATAGTTTCCAACGTCTTCTTCGGAACCGGCGAGAACATCGCAGCCGCGTTCCTGCCGGAGCTCGCCCGCGGCGATGCGATGGGGAAGGTGTCGGCTTGGGGTTGGTCCTTGGGTTATATCGGTGGTCTGACCACTTTGGGTGCGTGCTTGGCGTACGTGATTTGGGCGAGGAGCCACGGCTACACGGAGGCCCAGTTCGTTCCGGTCACGATGGTGATCACGGCTGCCGTGTTTGCCCTCGCCAGCGCGCCCACGTTCCTGCTGCTCAAGGAGCGCGCCCGTCCGCAACAAGCTGACAAGGGCGTCGCACTGCGTGCGTTGTCGCGAGTCGGGGAGACGTTGCGTCACGCTGCGCAGTTCAAAGATCTGCTGCGCTTTTTGGGCTGCATCGTGTTGTACCAATCCGGCGTACAGACCGTGATTGCTTTGGCGGCTGTTTACGCTCAGGAGGCTATGGGCTTCACGACGCAAGACACGATCGTGCTCGTCCTCCTCGTGAACATTACCGCCAGCGTGGGCGCGTTCTTGTTCGGCCAATGGCAGGATCGATTGGGGCATCGCAAGACGTTGGCGCTGACCCTGCTGGGGTGGTGCGCCATGGTGCTGATCGCGTATGTGAGCACGACGCGAATCGGCTTCTGGGTCGCCGCCAACATCGCCGGCCTGTGTTTGGGTTCGAGCCAATCTGCCGGCCGCGCCTTGGTCGGCTACTTGACGCCTGCCGATCGCCACGCGGAGTTCTTCGGGTTGTGGGGGCTTGCCGTGAAGCTCGCCTCGATTTTGGGGCCGCTTACCTACGGCGCGGTTACTTGGCTTACCCACAACGACCACCGCAGCGCGATGCTTATCACCGGCATGTTCTTCGTGCTCGGGCTCGCCGTGCTCAAGAGCATCGATCCGGAGCGCGGACGACACGCGGCTGTTGCGAGCTGAGGGACAGACCCTCTGTCCCGGGCATATGCCGATTCCAGGTTGATCGTTGGCTTGGCGGCGGGGTTCGGGCATCTTAACGCGCTTCATTCGAGCGCTTGGGGCGTCGTTCGCGCGTGGCCGATCCGAAGATCCTGTTTCTCTTTCCCGGTCAGGGGTCGCAGTACCGGGGCATGGGCTCCGATCTCGTCGACGAGTTCTCGGCGGTCCGCGACCTATACGCCCGCGCGAGCGCGATCGTTGGCTACGACATGGCTGAGCTCTCGTTCCGCGATCCGCGCGAGGAGCTCGGCCGCACGCGCTTCACGCAGCCCGCGCTGCTGACCCACCACGTGGCCTGCCTCGAGGCGTTCAAGAGCCTGGTCGGGGACCGCGTCCGGCCGCAGCTCGCCGCCGGCCACAGCTTGGGCGAGTACACGGCGCTCGTGATGGCCGGAGCGCTCACCTTCGAGGCCGCGCTCAAGCTCGTCAAACGGCGCGGCGAGCTTATGAGCGAGCTCGGCCGGGGCGGCATGCTCGCGACGACGCTCGATCTGCCAACAGCCACGGCGCTCGCCGAGAAGCACTTCTGCGGGATCGGCGGCTGGAACCTTCAAGACCAAACGGTGGTCGCGGGCGACAATCCCGACTTGGACGCGCTCGGGGCCGACCTCGCGGCGGCGGGGAAGCGCGCCGGCGTGCGCCTCAACACCGAAGGCGCATTCCACACGTATCTGATGGTCGGCGCCGCGCAGCAATTCCGGCCGGAGCTCGAGCGCACCGAGTTCGGCTCGCTTGCGATCGGCGTGCCGTCGAACTTTACCGGCAAGCTGCACGAGCCGGGCGCGGCGATCCGCTCGCGGCTGTTCTTTCAGCTGTTCAACCCGGTGCGTTGGGTCGACTGCATGAATCTCGCGATCGACTTAGGGATAGACACGGTGGTCGAGCTCGGCGGCGGCATCGGCAAGGGCGAAGGGCCCGCGGGCAAGCGGCCGAATCTCGAGTCGATCGTCAAGAAGTCCTGGAAAGGGCGTGAAGCGCCGGTTCAACACCTGGCCGCGATCAACGCCGCGAGCATTCGCGCGACCGCGCAGCAGCTGCTCGGGGCATAGACAACGAAACGTCCGCCTCGGCCGGCACGTCCGGAGGAGTGACGGCTTGCAATCGAATTCAAGAGAGGAGCGATAGAGCATCATGGGAGCCTTCAAAGAACCGCACGGCGGCGAGCTCAAGAATCTATATCTCGACGCGGCGCAAACGGCCGCCGAGAAGGCGCGCGCTCGCGATCTGCCGTCGTGGGATCTCACGATGCGCCAGACCTGCGACATCGAGATGCTGCTGAACGGCGCGTTCTCGCCGCTCGAGGGTTTCCTGGGAGAGCAGGACTACCGGAAGGTGCTGTCGGACATGCGGCTCGCGAGCGGAGTGCTCTGGCCGATGCCGATCAACCTCGACGTAACACCGGCGTTTGCCGACAAGGTCAAGCAGGGCGACCACATCGCATTGCGCGACGCGGAGGGCGTGCTCGTCGCGACGATGGAGGTCTCGAGCATCTACAAACCGAACAAGGAGCTCGAGGCACGCTCGGTGTTCGGCACGGTCGACGAGAAGCACCCGGGTGTCAGCCATCTCATGCGCCGCTCCAACGAGGTGTACCTCGGCGGCAAGCTCCGCGGCGTCGAGCCGCCGATGCACTACGACTTCAAGCATCTGCGCGACACGCCGCAGGAGCTGCGCGACCGCTTCCAGAAGCTCGGCTGGCGCAAGGTCGTGGCCTTCCAGACGCGCAACCCGATGCACCGCGCGCATCAGGAGCTGACGTTCCGCGCGGCCCGCGACGTCGAGGCCAACCTCCTGATCCAGCCGGTCGTCGGCATGACGAAGCCCGGCGACGTGGACCACTACACGCGCGTGCGTTGCTATGAGCACCTGATCAAGCAGTACCCCGAGCAGACCTCCGCGCTGTCGTTGCTGCCGCTCGCGATGCGCATGGGTGGCCCACGCGAGGCCGTCTGGCACGCGATCATCCGCAAGAACTACGGCTGCACGCATTTCATCGTCGGCCGCGACCACGCGGGTCCCGGCATCGATAGCCAGGGTCAGCCGTTCTACGGGCCGTACGACGCGCAGAAGCTCATGAAGGAGTTCGAGGACGAGCTCGACATCACCATGGTGCCGTTCAAGAACATGGTCTATGTCGAGGACAAGGCGCAGTACTTCCCGGACAACGAGATCGAGAAGGGGTGGCGCACGCTCGACATCTCGGGCACCGAGCTGCGGCGGCGTTTGCAGGAAGGCGCGGAGATCCCCGCGTGGTTCTCGTTTCCGGACGTCGTCGCCGAGCTGCGCCGCACCCACCCACCGCGCCACAAGCAGGGCTTCACCGTCTTCTTCACGGGTTTGTCGGGCTCGGGCAAGTCCACCGTTGCGAACGCGCTCATGGTCAAGCTCATGGAGGCGGGCGGGCGGCCGGTGACGCTGCTCGACGGCGACCTCGTGCGCAAGCACCTGTCGAGCGAGCTCGGCTTCTCGAAGGAGCACCGCGATCTCAACATCCAGCGCATCGGCTATGTCGCCAGCGAGATCACGAAGAACGGCGGCATCGCGATCTGTGCGCCGATCGCGCCGTACGCGGCCACGCGCAAGATAGTGCGCGAGATGATCGAGCCGCTCGGCGGTTTCCTCGAGATCCACGTCGCCACGGCGATCGAGGTGTGCGAGGCGCGCGACCGCAAAGGCCTTTACGCGAAGGCGCGCGCCGGCATCCTCAAGGGGTTCACCGGCATCGACGATCCCTACGAGGTGCCCGAGAAGCCCGAGATGAAGCTCGACACGGCCGAGCTCACGCCCGACCTGTCCGCGCACCGAATCCTTGTGAAGCTCGAGAGCCTGGGCTTTATCCGCTGAGCTGCGGAGCCCGCGCCGAGCGTGGCGAAGCGCGGCCTTGGGCCGCGCCGCTCCTCGAGGCGCCGCGTTACGCCGGCGACGGGAAGTAGGTGCCGAAGTACTGGTTCAGTAGACGATCGTGCGGGTCGAGCTCGCGGCGCACCTTGTTGAAGAATGCGAGACGACTGCCGTAGCGCTGGGCCACGACCTCGGGTGTAGCGTTCCTCGTCTGGTTGAAGAACGGCACGCCTTGGTGCTGCGCCGCGAACTCCGCGAAGTCGAACACGAAGTCGTCCCAGCCCTCGACCTGAGTCGACAGCGGGCTGATCGTGAACAGCGGCCCGTCGAACGACGGCGACAGGAGCGCGCTGCGGTCGCGGTTCAACCGATAGCTCACCGCGGGCAGCTCGCAGCGGAATCCGGTGCGTGCGTAGTGCTCTTTGCAGAACAACTTGTAACCGAGCACCGTGGTCGAGAACTCCTCGGCCGGGAAGGCCCACGTGGTGTACGTGAAGCGAGTCTTCGCGCCGAGCGTGCGATAGCGGCCGCTCTGCTCGACGGAGTTGCTGCCCGAGCGCACCAGCACATTGTTGACCAACCGCTGCGCGACTTCGCTCAAGCTGTCGATCAGCGGATAGCGCAGGCCGCGGATCGGCACGACCTTGGCGAGACCCCGGGCCGCCTCCGGCAGCGCCGAGTACACGGCCCAGTTCTTGAACTTCCACGCAAATTTCCTGCCGGGGTCTCCCTCGGCCGCGTGCCGACGCAGCTCGAAATAGATCCGATCGCGGAACGGTAGCAGGTACAGCTTCACGCCGGCCGTCGCCGACGCCAGCTTCGCGCCGAGCTTGCCGAAGTCCTTGAACGTGATCTTCGCCGTCTGCACCGAGAAGCCCTGCACCGGCCGCACCCGCAGCGTGACCTCGTAAACGACGCCGAGCAGGCCATAGCTCAACCGCATGAGCGCGAGCAGGCTCTTGGTCTTGTCGTTGACGACGAACTTCTTGCCGTTCGGGCTCAAGACCTTCATCTGCACGACGTGAGACGCGAACTGGCCGACATCTCCCGCCATCGACGCCTCGAGGCCCGCCGCGCACACCGCGCCGCCGACGGTGCGGCCCGCGAGGTCGAAGCCGCCGATGAGCTCGAGACCCTCCTCGCTCAAGACCTCCGCGAGCTCGGGTAGCGAGATGCCCGGCTGCACGGTAACGGTGTCCGCGTCGATCTTGAGCACGCGGTTCATCGGCGACAGGTCGAGTTGCGTGCCGCCGTTGGCGGTCACGCACCGCGTCGTCGAGCTCCCGGAGCCCATCGGGCGCACGGGTGACGGGCAGCGCTTCCAGTCGCGCATGACCGCCATGATCTCGGTGGGGTTGGTGGCTTGTACGGTAATCGCGGGGCCGTTCGTTGCGGCCACGGCGACGAAGCGCTTGCGCGCTGCAGCGGTACTCATGACTGGCACGTTCTCCCTAACCTTTTCTTCTGCTTCTCGGTCCGAAGGACGGAGCCGGAGGTCGCGTCGGAAGACGTGCGGGGTTGCAAACGGCGTTTGCGCGTCACCGGTAACCCCGCTGTCGTAGGACCACGCGTCCCTTAGACCGGAAGCTTTGTGTCCCCGGCTTTCGCCGGGTTTACCCTGATCAGTGAAGCTGCACTATCGCGCAGAACTCTGTCCTCGGCAAGCGACGTACGAGTTCGGCGACAAGCTAGCGGAGGATTATGTCAACGCGTGGAGGCGCGCGGCGGGTCGTCGCCCAGCGTTTGGTCCAGGAATTGGTAGATCTTGCGGCGCGTGAAATTGAGCCCGAGCGGCGTGAGCGAATAGAACGAGGTGCGATGTTTGTAGAGCATCGTGATCCGCTTCGGGTGACCAGTGACCTCCCAAAGGGCGGCCCGTGCCGATTCCGGCATGCAGTCGTCGAACATCGCGTCGATCATCAGGATCTTGTCGGGGTCGTAGTGTCCCGCGAAGCGGGTCGGATCTGCCGGCCCAAACAGGTCCTGGAAGAAGTCGTGGTAGCGTTCGATCGACCAGCCGAGGTCGTGCATCACGTGAGCACGCACCTGGCCCGCCTTGTCGCCACAAGTGCTGAACACGTCGGCGAAGTTGGCCGAGCTCATCATCAGGACCGCGCTGGCGACCCGCGAGTCGTTGCCGAGCAGCGTAGCGGTGACGAGCGCGCTCATACTGAAGCCCACGAAACCGATTCGCGACGCGTCGATCTCGTCGCGCGTGGCGGCCCAATCCATGATCCTGCGCATGTCCATCACGGCCGCGCTGTAGCGGTCGGCGCTGTCGTGGGCTAACGCGACGAAGGCGGCTTCAGTGGGCGCCGTCGCCAGCTCAGTCCACGGGAACACCGGGGCCGTGCCGTAGACCCAGATCACGTTCGTGTCCTTGCCGGCGTGGCGCGCGTAGCCATGCGAGATTTTGTCGGGCGGGTAGGTGCTCGTGCCCCAGATCGGCATCACGACGACGAGCCTCTTTGCGCCCGGCCCCTTGCTGCGGAAGTACAGGCCTTCGGCGAGGTTCTTCGGGTGGCCGTTGCGCCCACCCGAGCGAAACGACAGCGGTAAGAGGTCGTGCGTGCGCGTGGACTCGATCGGTTCCCCGAGCTCCACGGGTCCCTGCACGGTGTACTCGAA
>Ga0137409_10000387_pt1 | contig 47831 bp, 38 predicted proteins | sample CZODoug1_16funga_FD_122059 | JGI IMG/M metagenome (GOLD analysis project Ga0137409, IMG submission 122059) | Vadose zone soil fungal communities from Angelo Coast Range Reserve, California, USA - CZODoug1_16fungal (Hybrid Assembly) | ecosystem: Environmental > Terrestrial > Soil > Vadose zone...
GCCGTTCTGGGTGCGAACCACAACTGGGGCGAATTGCAGAAGCGCCGTCGTCACCGCGAGGGCGAGAACCCGGTTCCGCATTACTGGGACCACGTGATGTGGGTATTCGGCAAGCCCGATATCGACGCCTTCATGGCTTGGGCGCCCTCGATGTGCCTCGACGGCGTAGTCGACAAGATCACCGTCCCGTTTCTCGTCACGCATGGGTCGGGTGATCGTCAGATTCCCATCGAGTACGCGCACCAAAGCTATGAACAGGCGATCAACAGCCCCAAGCGCGAATTGCACATCTTCACGCCCGACGATTACGCAATCGAACATTGCGAAGCGGACAACGGCACCGTGGGATGTGATTACATCGGCGACTGGATTGCCGAGACATTTGGTTTACCGGTCGCATGAACATGAAAAGCAATACAGGCTCAAGTCACGAGCCCCGCTCGGCAGGAATGGCCGGCGCGGCTCACCGGTAGCGAACGAAGAGGATACATATTTTGGCCATCCTGGGAATCGAAAGTCTGATCTACGGTGTCGATGACATGGAGACGTGCACGCGTTTCTGGAACGACTTCGGTCTTACTCCGATTACGCGCTCCGCTCGCGAGAGCGTTTTCGAGGTTGCCACCGGATCTCGTTTGGTGGTGCGCGCGCGCGCCGACTGCGGCGTTGCCGATTGGTTCGACGGCAACGGCGTGAAGCTGGTGATTTGGGGAGTAGATACGCGCGAGAATTTGGAGAAATTGGTTGCCAACGTGAAGCGCGACCGCGAGGTTCGCCGGGATCCGGACGGCACTGCCTACGCGGTGGCGAATGACGGCATTCCGTTTGGTCTGCGGGTCTGGAACAAGCGTCCCGTCGTGTCCGCTCCCGACGAGGTGAATGCGCCGGGAAACATCAAGCGGCTCAATCAGCACCGTAAATGGCGCCTGCGCGCGCTTCCCAAGACGCTGAGCCACGTCGTCTTCTATTCCAAGGACTATGTGGCGTCTTATGAGTTCTACCGCGACCGCCTGGGCTTTCGCTTGAGCGATCATTCGGAGGGACTGGGCGCGTTCGCCCGTGCGGACGGAACGCATGAGCATCATAGTATCTTCTGGCTGAGCGCCGACGTGCCGTTCGCGTCGGGCAAGGCCTCGTTCATGCACGCCGCTTTCGGCCTCGAGGATATCGATGAGGTCATGTTGGGCGCCAACATCATGGCGCAACGGGGTTGGCTGGGAGAGGAGGGACACAAGCTGGGCGGCCTCTCGCGCCATCGCATCTCATCGGCGATTTACTACTATGTGCACAATCCCAATGGGGGGGAAGCCGAGTATACCTGCGATACGGATTATCTCGATGATAACTGGATCCCGCGCGTGTGGAATTGGAAATTCGGCGCCGTACTTTGGGCGCACGACAGACTCGAGATGTTCGGACCCCTCGAGGCAGGTTGGGAGGTACGGCTGGATCCCGAAGGGCGCTCGCTCGATGCGTTCCGTGTGATCGGCAGCGAGGCCAGGAAATCGAATGTGCACACAAAGGACCTGACGGTCGAAAGCCAAAATCTCGTTTGAGGGAAGCAAGCTTGAATGGGATTCGCATCACTCGGGATCCTGCGATCGTGGTCGGTTGCCGGGTTTCCCAACATCACTGAATATCTAAGGATCGGCAATATGTCGAAATCTTTCCGCCGCATCGTCACCGGCCACAATGACAAGGGCGTGGCCATCGTCGCAAGCGATACCAGCCCCCCGGAGCAGCGGCCGATGGGCCCGAATGGCCCCCGTTTCTTCGAAGTTTGGAATACCAGCGGGGCACCGGCCACCATCGATCGCTTCAGCGTGGATCCGCCGGTCGCCGGACTCGTGCTCACCCCACCGGTGCGCGGCACCCGTATCCGGGTCAACGAATTTCCTCCCGAGTCCGCGCAAGACTCCTCGCCCGACATGGCGGAAGCCTTGAAGCAATTCGAGAATATCGGCGGAGCAAATGCCTTCACCGGCGGCCATGGCAGTGATCGTCATGCGCTCATGCATCGCACGTCCACCATCGACTACGGCATCGTGCTCGAAGGGGAGATCACTTTGATCCTCGATGAAGACGAGACAGTGGTGAAAGCCGGGGACATCGTCATCCAACGCGGTACCAATCATGCCTGGGCCAATCGGGGCACGACGAACTGTCGCATTGCATTTATCCTGGTCGATGGCCAGTTCGAAGACGGACTATGAGTGCAGGCTCGCCGCAGAGTCGGTTGAACGCATGACGCAGCTTCTGGTGACCAATCGCGCGGGCGAGGAAAAGGCCGTCGATGCCAAAGGCGGCCAATCACTCATGCAGGCGCTGCGCGACCTGGGGTTCGACGACATTTTGGCGATCTGTGGAGGTGTGTGTGCATGCGCCACTTGCCACGTCTACATCGATCCGTCCTATCTCGACCGTCTTCCGGCCATGGGAGAAGATGAAGCGGCGTTGCTCGAAGGTTCCGAGTACCGCACACCGGAGTCGCGCCTCTCCTGCCAGATTCCTTGCGACGATATCCCGTCCGGTCTGAAAATACGCATTGCGCCCGAGGACTGAGATGTCGGCAGCTGACCTTTGGAACGGCAATTTTACTCCGTTGCCTGCCATTCTCGCGGCTCATGCGGCCGAGAGGCCGGAAGCGATTGCGGTCGTCAATGACAATCGATCGCTCAACTATCGTGACTTCAATGCGCTGGTCGATCAAGTTGCCGCATCTCTGCAGAGAGACGGTGTACTGCCGGGACAAACGATTGCCATCTGTGCAGCGACGAGCACCGAGTATCTTGCGACCTTTCTGGGCGCATTGCGTGCGGGTGTCGCCGTCGCTCCGCTGGCCCCATCCTCGACGCCGGGTCAACTGCTAACGATGCTGGAAGACTGCGCCGCACGAATTGTTTTCGTGGACCATGACACCGTTCGTCCGGCCGGCGCCGACGCGATGCACGGCAAACTCGTGAACTTGGAAGGTGTCTTCGGTGGAGACCCCTTTGCTATCTGGCTGAGCAAACCCGCCAGCCGGCCGGCCGCAATCACTATCGACCCGGAGTCGCCGTTCAATATCATTTATTCCTCCGGCACTACCGGTGCACCGAAGGGAATCGTGCAGAGTCACGCCATGCGCTTTGGGTTCGCGCGCATGCTGGCCGCCTATGACTATACGCCCGCGACGGTCTCGCTGATATCGACGCCGCTGTATTCGAACACCACGCTTGCCAGCGTGTTGCCGACTCTAAGCGTGGGTGGAACGCTGGTCCTGATGAAGAAATTCGACGCGAAGCGCTTCGCGCAACTGGCAGCCAAACACCACGTGACGCATGCAATGCTCGTTCCGGTGCAATACAACCGCATTATGGCGCTGCCCGACTTCGATGGATACGACCTCTCGAGCTTCGTCATGAAGTTCTCGACATCGGCCCCTTTCTCCGGCGAGCTGAAGGCGGATGTGCTCGAACGTTGGCCGGGCGGGCTGGTGGAGTTCTATGGGATGACCGAAGGCGGCGGAGTCTGCGTCTTGGAAGCGCATCGATACCGGCACAAGCTGAGCTCGGTCGGGCGACCGGTAATCGGCCATGATATCCGCCTTATCGGCGAGGACGGCAACGAGGTTCCACCCGGCGAGCCCGGCGAAGTCGTTGGGCATTCGAAAGCGATGATGACGGGCTATCACAATCAGCCCGGGAAGAGTGCGGATGCCGAATGGTTCGACAGCACCGGCAAGCGGTTCATCCGCACGGGCGATATCGGCAAATTCGATGCGGATGGTTTTTTGACGCTCGTCGATCGCAAAAAGGACATGATCATATCCGGGGGATTCAATATCTACCCGAGCGACATCGAATTCGTCATCGTCCAGCATCCGGATGTTCTGGAGGCGGCTGTCGTCGGCATGCCGTCGAAGCGTTGGGGCGAGGCACCGGTGGCCTTCGTAACGCCGAAGCCTGGGCGCCAACTCGATGCCGCCGTCCTCGCTGCCTTCGTGAATGGGAGGGTCGGCAAAGTCCAGCGGCCGGCCGCCTATGAATTCCTCGATGCTCTCCCGAGATCCGGCATCGGCAAGGTTTTAAAGCGCGAACTGCGTGACCGAAAAGTAAACGTGGAGTAGGCGCCGGCATATGTCAACGAATGAGAAAACTGCGACCCGTGAAGATGCGGGCAACGTGCGCGTGCCCGAGGCCATACCGCTCGATGAATACCGCAATCAGGTCGGAATGCTGCTGGGAGTATCCGACTGGATCGTCATCGAGCAGGGCACAATCGACCAATTTGCCGATGTCACTCGCGATTGGCAATTCATTCACATCGATCCCGTACGCGCCAAAGAAACGCCGTTCGGCGGAACGATTGCACATGGTTTGTTCACGCTGTCATTGGTATCGGCGATGTCGTTTACCGCAGTTCCTGCGATCGCCGGCGCACGGATGGTCATCAACTATGGATTTAATTCGATCAGATTCATCAGTCCCGTGCTTTCCGGCAGTCGCGTGCGGGGGAGTTTCACACTCAAGCAGTTCGTGGAGCGTCAGCCGCGTCAATGGCAGTCGACGCTCGACGTGCGCGTCGACATCGAGAATGTCTTAAAGCCTGCGCTTATCGCCGAATGGCTGATCTTGACGACGTTTTGAGATCTCGTATCGATGCAACCGGGGCGACGAGTGCCGCTCATGAGTCGTCACGGATGTTCCTGGCAACGAAATGGAGAATGCGATGCCCAATGTGTACCTGATGATCGCGATTGCGGCTGTCGCGAACGTGGCTACTGTGTACTTCATGAAGTTATCAGCCGGCCTGACGGTGCCGTGGCCCATCTTTGGGATGTTGATCGCCAATCTTTTCACTAATTGGTTCCTGGGCCGCGCATTCGCCGGCGGCGCTCCCGTCGGAGGCGCCGTGACCATGTTGGTCGTGGGCGTCATGGTGGGCTCGCTGATCGTGGGCCTTTCCTTTGGCGAGCGAATTGTACCCATTCAGGCAGTCGGCGCCGTTATCGCCATCATCGGCGTCATCATATGCAACCTCGCGCCGCACGCGACATAGGCGCAACGGGACATGCGATCTCCCCGGAGAAGTAGCCATGCTGATTAAGAGGGGCAACGGCCCCAATCCACTCAAGGGCTGGCAGGTCGACAGGTCGGCGATCCGCACGATAGGGCAGGATCTGCGGCGCCCGGAATGCATTCTAGCGGAACGCGACGGTACCCTGTGGGCGGCCGACGCGCGAGGCGGCGTCATGCGGATCAACCCAGACGGGACGCAAGCGCTCATCGCCCAATCGCCTGATGATCACTTCGATTTGCGGGTGAACAGTGAGCAGAGCCTGCTCTTCGGCACGTTGCCGAACGGTCTCGCCTTTTCCAAGACTGGAGACATTCTCATTGCCAACTTCGGCACCGATCGCCTCGAACTCATGACGCGCGACGGCAAGATTCGGACGCTGTACGACAGCCTGGATGGGAAGCCGCTCGGCAAGGTCAATTTCGTCATGCGTGATTCGAGAGACCGCATTTGGATAACGGTGTCGACCCGGGTGAATCCCTGGGACAAGGCACTGCGGTCGACCTTGGCGGACGGGTACATCCTGCTGTTGGACGAGCACGGCTTACGTGTCGCGGCCGAGGGTTTTGCCTTCACGAACGAAGTGAAGTTCGACGCCGACGAGGAGTGGCTGTACATTGCCGAGTCGGCGGCGAAACGCGTTACCCGGATGCGCGTCACGGCCAAAGGCGAACTCACGGATCGTGAAATCTATGGGCCGGCCAATCTGGGCGATGGATTCATCGATGGGATCTCCTTCGACAGCTACGGCAATCTCTGGGGCACCATGGTCATCGCCGATCGCCTGATTGCCATCACGCCCCAGGGAGACGTTCTCGAACTTTTGGATGACGGCAATCACGAGGCCAACGCGCGCGCCGAGGCGGAATATGCGACGGGCAATCCGATCAGCTTCGAAACCTTGAATGCCACAGGTGGGTCGATTGCGCCATGGCTTGCATGCGTGACGTTCGGCGGCGCCGACCTCAAAACTGCCTATCTCGGCGGATTGAAGGCGAGCACCATTCCCTACTTTGAATCACCTGTCGCGGGGCTGCCGCTCGCTCACTGGTAGGCAGCATCGATGCTCTGGCGATCGTGGTGCATTCTCGTCTGCCGCGCAGATACGAGGCATCTTTATTATCGTCTTTGCCGATAGGTCGAGCTCCCTATAATGACGGACAAGGCAATCTCGAGGGCGAACCTCGCGGTGGCAAAAATGAACGGGAGGACAGAATGATTGCCATTGCACGCTATGGGTTCGTCCTGCTTGCCACGTGGCCTATCGGCGCTACTTGTGCGTGGTCGAGCGAGGACGGCGCCGATTCGCCCTCCGAGCTTCAGGAAGTCCTGGTGACGGCGCAGCGAAGTGTGTCAGGACTGCAGACCACCCCTCTAGCGGTGACGGCCCTCTCCGGTCCCGCGTTGAAAGCGCTGAACGTCACGGACCTTGATAGCCTCGCGTTAGCCGTTCCCGGCGTCAGCTTCGGCGATGAACTCGGCGAAGCGCACATCGCAATTCGGGGCATCGGCTCCGACGCGGTCAACCCGGGCGCGGACCCGCGCGTCGCCTACTATCAGGACGGTATATATTTTGGCCGCCCGACCGCCCAACTTGGCGGCATGTTCGACCTGGAGCGGGTGGAGGTCCTGAAAGGTCCCCAGGGCACCCTGTATGGACGCAATGCGACCGGCGGCGCGATCAGCGTCATTAGCCGAGGACCCACGGCGCAGACCAGCGGCTACGCTGACGTAAGTTACGGAAACTACAACACCGTCGATTTTGACGGCGCCATCGGCGGTCCTATTGCGGATACCGTCGCGGGTCGAATTGCGATGCAGACGAAATTCCACGATGGTTACGGAACCAGTGTCACCACGGGCAGCGACATCGACAATCAAACCGAGGGAAGCGTACGGGCGAGCCTTCGCTGGGACCCGTCCGCGTCGCTCAGTTTCCTGACCATCGCCGACTACCACAAAGAGAATGATCGAAGCGGCGGCCTACATTTCTTCGGTTCGGACAATCCGGCAATACCCATTGCGGGTATCGCGTTGGGCGGGGTGGCTCCCGCCGACAGCCGCGATATCGCGAGCGCCAGAGATCCATTTACCAGAGTGCAGACCTACGGCATTGCAGAAATCGTGACCGCCACGTTCGACTGGGCCACGATGAAATCGTATACGTCCTGGCGTCACAGCAACGCGACTTTTGGCACGAACCCCACCGGCACCAGTCTTCCGATTACCTTTGGCACATCCACTGAAAATGCCCACCAAGTCAGCGAAGAACTGCAGTTGTCGGGCGACCACGGACGTCTGCATTGGCTTGGGGGCGCATTGTTCTTTTACGAGCACGTCGACGCTTCGATAGCGTTTCCATTCAATTTGCTGCTATTCGGCGGCCCGAATCAAATTCAGCAAGGCTATTTGGTCTCGGGTCAACAGAGCGATAAGTCGGCGGCGCCGTACGTTCGGCTGACTTACGATATTACCGACAAAGCGTCGCTCATTCTCGGCGCGCGTTATTCTTATGAGGAAAAAATAATCGATCAAACCTCGCAGTTTGATTTGACTCGTCCCTATTCTCCGAGCAATCCGGTCATTCCGAGTCCGGGATTTCCCAACGTTGAATCCAAGAATTACCACCAAACGACGCCAACGGCGACATTGGATTACAAACTGACGCCTGATGTTTTCCTGTTCGCCACCTACGCGGAAGGCTTCAAGAGCGGGGGCTTCAATCCGGGAATCCTTCAACCGCCGTATCAGCCGGAGACGATCAAAGAATATGAGTTGGGCCTCAAATCCAAAGAGCTGAATGGAAGGATGAAAATCAACGTTGACGTTTTTTACTACAATTACAGCAATCTTCAAGTCACGATCATCCGAGGGACCAACGCCAACATCGAAAATGCTGCGACTGCTGCATTGTACGGAACAGACATCGAATTAGAGGTTCTACCTATATCAACTTTGAAGATTGACGGAAGCATCGAATTTCTTCACTCGGAGTACAGGAATTACTTCAGCGCAAATTCTGCCTTTCCCGGCGAGGCGGCAAAATCGCTTTCCGGAAAGCAGCTCACGCAAGCGCCAAGATATTCCGGCAGGCTCGGCGCGGAATACTCCTGGAGTCTCGGCTCCGGCAATCTATCGGTTCGCGGAGACTATGCCTACCAGTCCCGCACTTACTTCACGCCGTTCAATGAACTAGCGGTGTCACAGGCCGGCCATTCGCTCACGAACGCATCGCTAAACTACACTTCCGCCGGTGGGGGCTGGCATGCGGGTCTGTACGTCAACAATCTTTCCGATTCAAAGGTCATCGCCCAAGATTACGTGGCTTCCGAACTGTTCGGTGGTCCGGTGATAGGGGTGCTCACCCCGCCGCGCACCTATGGAGTCAGATTCGGCGTCGCCTTTTAGCGCCGCGGAGAAGGCGCGGAGGAATCACGCTGTTCAAACGTGCGACAGTGTCGCTTTCACATTGGACGAACCCATACGACGCAAGTCAACCGTCGGCTAGGCCGTCGCCTGGTCTTGCACAGCTTCGATTGGACTGTCACGCGCCGTAAGCAGTACTCGGGGTAGAGCCACCGCCAGCGGCACCGCGAGCAGTGTGGTTGCGGCGTTGATGTACACCAAGGTGCTGAAATGGATGTGTAGAACTTCTATCAGGGCCGATCCCAGCCAATCACTTCCCCACATAAAAAAATTCCTCACGGCCATGAGAATGGCGAATCCCAGCGCCTCACTGCCCGCCGGTGTCGCCCGTACCGCGAGGTGCATGACGGCGATTTCACCGAGTGTGGTTCCCGCGCCGTTGAGCGCCTCGATCAATTGGGCCTGCACGTAAGAGTCGTACAACAAATAGCCCAACGTCACCACGGCACTGAAGAAGAGGCAGCCGCAGAGTAGCGATCGGAGGCTCAGGCGACGGGCCGCAAAAAAGCCGTAGAGGACCGCAGCCGCCATGCCGCCGCCGGCGTTGAGGAATACAAGATACCCCTGCTCTTGGGTACCGAGATGCAACGTGTTCTGCTGCAGGTAGAAGAGCGCCGTGTTCAGCCCGGGCGCTATGTAGAAGAGTGCCGCAAGGCCGGCCGCGGCCCAAACCATCCGTGCCCTCGCCATCCCACGGAGCTCTTGGCCCATATCGCGCAATAAGCCGGTGGGGGCACGTTGCCGGTAGGGTTCCCGCACGAGCCACCATGCCGCTGGCACGACGAGAAAAGCAGTTGCGCAGCAGGCCAGGGCGGACCATTCCAGGCCCACGGCGCCCAGAAAACCGCCAGCAGGTCCCGCAACCAGATAAGCAAACTGCATGGCGAGATTGCGGAGCGAGGTCAGCCGACCGGCCCCGGCGGTCGCGCGGGCCGCTTCGACCATGTAGCCCCCGAGCGCGGTGCTCGTGACGACCGTGGCGAGATTCGCCACCAAGCAGATGATGAGGAGCTCGCTGTAGCTGTGTGCCGCTGTGATCAGCGAACACCAGGCAGCCATGGCCGCCAGGGATCCGATGAGGATGTAGCTCTTGCGCCGGCTGCCGAAGATCGGACAGGCGTCCGAGAGAACCCCGAGGAGGGGCTTGATGTACCAGGGGAGGCCGATCCAGAAAAAAAACGCGGCGTTGGTGCTGCGGTCGGTGTGCAGCACGTTTTTTAGCAAATTCTGCAGCGGGATGTGGACCAGCACCCGGGGTTGGGCCAGAGTCGTCGCAAGGAACCCGACCACGGTCACGGTGCCGGCAATGAGCAACGAGTGATGGGATGCGACCGGTGGGCGTGCGGACTGCGATTCCATAGGCCCCTCAGGTCTTATCGCCGGCACCGGAGGCCGCCGATCGAGGGTGGCCTGCGTTTCCGGCGCGCTCCACTTCTGCGCTCAAGGTGATTTTCGAGCGAGCGTCAGCTGCTGGATGCCCAATTGCCGACTCGGCGCCAGCGACAGACTGCCCGCAATGCGGCCGTGGGCGCAAATCCAGAGGAACTCTCCCGACAGGGCGCTCGTCGGTCTCAAGGGACCCGCGAGGACACACTCCCCGACTTGCTCCTTGAGTCTGACGAGATCTCGCGCCCATCCTGCCTCGTCCCGGTCCATGAGAAAATTGATCGCGAGCAGGTGTTTCGCAGCCTCCACGCCGCCCTGTGCATACATCGCCTTCACCGCGTGATAGGCAGTGGCGAGAGCTCCGGACGGAACCTGCGGGCGATCCGCCAGATGACCGCGAGTGCGCAAACTAAGCGCAGCCTCCCAGAGCGGGGCCGCCATTCTCGCATAGGTGCGATTTGCGAAGGCAAATAGCCCGACGCCCGCCCGAGGGAGGAGGAGTACATGTGAGCCAAAGCCGGGATAACCACCCGAATGACTGAGCGTCAAGCCGAGCTCCTGGTCAACGGCCACCACCATCCCCATGCCGTAGGACACGGCTTGATCGCTTGGGGTGGACTTGGGGTGTGCAGAGCGAGTCCGCAACAACGGAAAGCTCGCGCCCTGAGCAAGTTCTCGGACGCTCGCCCGGCACACGGGCCCACCGTCGTGCTCATCGCGTGGCGGCCACGCGGACAACAGGAAGGCCATCCATTTGGCATATTCCTCGGCGGTGCTGTAGAGGCCTCCCATCGCCGCAAAGGAGCCATGCGGAATAAGCGGCTCGACGTGCCAGGCCTCGTCTTGCCATCGATAGCCCGTCGCGCGATCCTCCTTGGAGGCGTCCGAAGGGCTGAAGCCTGACAAGCGCATATCCAGGGGTTCGAGCAGCGTCCTAGCCATGATGATATCGAAGGGCTCGCCGGACACATTGGAGATGATGCGACCGAGGAGCGCAAAGCCCAGGTTTGAATACTCAGAGGCTGTGCCCGGCGCACGGGCAAAAAGCACCCCTTCCCGCAGCAGCTTCGAGAATTCGTCCTCCGGCAGCAGCGTTTGCCTGTCTCCCCAAGGATCGTCTGAGACGAAACCGGCGGTGTGGTTGAGCAAGTTGCGGACGCGAATCCGCGGCGAGTCGCCCGTGGGATAAACCCAGGCTTGAAGCTCTGGAATGTAGAGCTCGGCGGGAGCATCCAGGTTCACCCGTCCTTCATCGCGAAGCTTGAGCACCGTCAACGCGGTGAACGCCTTGGTCATCGATGCAATACGGAACAGCGTGTTGACCGTGACCGGCTGTTTGGACGACAGGTCACGAACCCCGATGCCACGTGCGTAGGCAAGCCGCTCGTCCGTGACGACGCCAAAAATCAACCCCGGAACGTGGTTGTCGAGGGCGTAATCGACGAACAACGAATCCAATGCTGCGAACACGCCGGGCTCAAGTGATGCTATTCGAGTCACGAGTGATGTTGCTCGACGGAGCCTCTACAGAGAGCAGGCTCGGTCCTAAAACTTGAACGTGACTTTCCCGAGTACCTGGAGCGGCTGATTCACATACCAGTCGTACTGTGGCGAGTTCGCCAGCCGGGGGGTAACGAACCTCTGGTCCGTCACGTTGTTGATGTTGAGTTCGAACCGCCAGGGCTTTATCACGTAGAACAAGCGCAGATCAAGCTCGTTTTGATCCTTGATCAGGTTTGAGAGGTCCGCGCCGTTGGCCAACACATAAGGGGCTCGGGTCTTGTGTACGTAGCCTCCGCCGAATCCGAAGCCGCTCAAAGGACCGTCCTGGAACTGATAGTCCGAAAATACCGACAGACCGAATTTGACCGCAAAGGGTGACCAGATGTCCTTGAGCGGCCCCGAGGTGTAGATATTCTTGGTCGAGGAAGTTGAGAGCGTGACGTCCCAAGCGCGTGTCAATTTGCCTTGCAGTTCGCCCTCGAAGCCTCTGGCACGCTGCTTGCCTGTCGAAATCGCATACCGGGGATGCAGGGGGTCGGTCTGAAAGGAATTCGTGATCGCCGTCTCAAAAACGTCCAATGTCCAGTTGATCAACTTGTCCTGCGACTCGCCCTTGAACCCCACCTCCTTGGTCTCACCCTTCTGGGGGCCGAGAAAGGTTCCTACTCCGCCATTACCTTCCGCGGGATTGTAGGCGAAGCTGTTGGAGGCCTCGAACGTGGTCCCCCAACTGGCGTATGCATGAATACCTCTGGTGATGGCGTAGTTCACACCCGCTTGGTAGGTTCCTGCAGATTGAACGGGGCGCACCGGTTTTCGCGGGACTGCGTCGAGTGAGGCAAGGGGCTCGTTGCAACAAACGCGCTGTTGACCTTCGGTATCATGCGAATATCGTGCACCCAAATTGATGGTCAAGTCATCCGACGGTCGCAGCAATGCGCCAAATTCCGCGCCTTGGTTCACTTCAACCCGGCGATAGGCGACAGCAAAGGCGCCGGCATATGTACCACCCGGGTAAAATGCGTTTACTGAGCCTGGATCGTGTATCAGTGACCAGTTGGGCTGATACACGTTGAAACCCGTAGAGTTGCCGCCGATGTAACTTCCCGCATACGGCTCAACGCCCAGTACCGAATCCGTGCGATCCGCGCCAAAGAAGAGCGTTTGCTTGTGTCCGAAGAGATCTACATCGCCGAACAGATTCACTTCACCGGCCCATTGGCTGTCTCTTTCATTCTCGAAATACAGGTAGACATCGGTCGTGGCAGATCGGTTGGTGGAAATCGGGCTGAAGTCGCCGACCCACACGAATTTTTGGTTGTAGTGCGCTGAATAATGCTGGCCGGCGACACTGAGGTGCCAGTCGTCTCCGAATTGATGCTCGTATTTCAACGAGGTGTTGAGCCAGTTGCCCTGCTGCTGCGCCCAGGGCGGCTGCAAGAAACCGAGTTGGTTCAACGGTATCGCGGGAATGGAATAGTTCGCGCCGTTGGCCGCGCCGCCGGGTCCTGCGGCATTGAGAGCCAGCGGGAAGCCGAAGCCCGCGCCATTTTGGAAGTAGGTGTCGGTCAACAACCAGGTGAGTGAATCACGGTCGGTGATGTCGAGCTTGAGGCTCGGCGAGACCGTGACGTGCTTGTTCCTCAAATTGTCGAAGCTGGATTGTTCGTCGAGACCCGCGATGATGATGCGACCGTAGAGCTTTTGGTCAGAGGTCAGCGAGCCGTGGACATCGACCTGCACCGCTGTGTGATTAAACTGCCCATATTCCAGAGATGCGGAGCCGCCGAACTCCTTTTCCGGCTGCTTGGAGACCAGCACCAAGGTCCCGGCGACGAAGCTCTGGCCATAGAGGCTGGAAGATGATCCTTTCAGCAGATCGACCCTGCCATACGGCGACAAGTCCTGCGGCATTTCGCAGTTCGTGCGGAAGCCGTCGACTTTGATCGGAAAGTCGTTGCACGTATTGATCCCACCGAACCCGCGAAAGTAATTCTGTGTCACATACGCGCTGCCCATGGAGGTCGAGTACTGACTCGAGTCAAGGTTCCCAAGCGCGCTGAGCGTCGTGATATTGGCGAACGCGAGCTCGTCGCTACTGAAAACCTTGATGCTCTGCGAAGTATCGATAACAGGCTCGGGGATCTTGGTGAGCGAGGACACATCCGTCGTGTTGAAGCGGGTCGCCGTTACCGTGACCTCCTGAAGCGCGGCCTGCACAGCGCCCGAGACCGTCTGGGGCGGGCTGGTTTCTTCGGCATGTGCGGCCGACATGCTCAGCACACAAGAGGAGCCAAGGAGGAGCTTGCGCAGAGTCGCGCCGTCGTGGGTCCGAGCCTTGCCTGTGGGCATTGTTCTTGTCTCCCCGAATTTTGTACTGGGCTGAGCGGGTGAGCGAGTCGTGGGCTCACCGCGAGCTAGTCTCACTTTAATCGGAGTGTCACGTTGATGTGATGCAAATACTGCAGCGCTGCCACCCCGCGCCAGAGGATGTCGGCCGGTCGGTGGCAAGGGCCGAGGGAGGACCACGAGGCCTCATGCATTATTTGCATAATTAGCATGGCACCCTGAAAAGCAGGGGAAATTCGGGCCCTCAGTCAAGACCGCGAAGCCGCTGCCAAATGTTCTCAACTGATGACAGGACGCGTGATATTTCGGGCTCGTTCATACGCCATTTGTCCGCCGCCGGCGCGGTATCGGTATAGCGGGAATGCGGCAGGGGATGCGCAAGATGTTGCTCGAGTGTCGAATCGATGTCGAGCTCCGCGAACTTGAGGATGCGCTTCAGCGAGGCCGCCGGGTTCGCAATCAGATCGCTGTAGCTGAGCGAGATCCATCGCCCCGGTTCCAACGCTTCAAGGTCTTCCAGGATGACTCGGTTCGTGCACTCCCACTGGAACGCGGCAATCTCCTCCAAAGGTCGAGCGCGGCACTGCCGGTAGTCAGGCGGCAGCAGCAGGGACCAGGTGCCCTCGAAACCATCCACTTTCTCGTAGGTCCTGAACTTCCCGGACCGCCAGGCCTCCAAGATGCTGCTAATGTTTTCCCGCGGATCCCGCCACAGGAATACGAATCGAGATCGAGGGAAGATGCGGTCGAAGAAAGGGATGCGGAGCGCATTTTTCGGTGTCTTTTCTACGAAGACCCGATCGCTTTCGGCCTCCACCGAGTTTCCGGCTTGATCCACCAGACGCGTGGCGATCTGCTGGATGATGCTATCGCGGTATTCCTCGGTGGCATGTGCCGCCGTCAGCCGGTTGGAGTCGATCCCCGGTGCGCCCGGTCGCAGCTCACGGTGATTTTCCACAAGCCAGTGCGCTTCGCCTCCGAGGCTGCACACACGATCGCTATGAACGAGCGTTTCAAAGAGCAAGGTGCTGCCGGAACGCGGCGCGGCGACGATGAAAATGGGGCGGACGAGAGATCTCGGAGGCGTGGCCCACTTTCGGTCGTGCCGCTTCAAAGGGCGATACGAAGCCGTCGTCTGCCGCTCGGGAGTGTCCTTCGCGTAGGTGAAACCGCTTGCTTCAAGGAGCTGAACCAAGGCGGCAGTGTGCGGAAGGTAGTTGCGCCATCGCCCGATGGAGGTCTGATACAAGGGTTGGCGCACCTGCCAGCGACTGGGCGTCTGAATGGTGCGTTCCGTCTTGTGGAAATCCAAGCAGGCCGGGTGCCAATCGAGTCCGCAGTAGTCGATGAGTGCGCGACAAGTCATCTCCGGTTCGGCGATCAGTGCCTCATAGCAGACCTCGTGGATCGGGATGGGAAGAACGGCGCGCCAGTGTGCCATCAGCCGCTCGTGCTCCAGAAAATAATGTCCGAAGTCCTCGAGTGTCGTGGTGTAGTCATGCTCGAGGTCAAACAGCTCCACAAAACAGGACACGCCAATATCGAGAGGATCTCGTCGGCAGTAGACGACGCGCGCCTCGGGAAAGAGTCTTGCAATCAGACCGAGATGCAAAGAATTGAGCGGCATCTTGTCAGTCACTCGAAGCGGCTCAGGCCCGGCGAGTCGGTCTATGACCCGCAGGTAATCATTCGCGAGATCGGCAAGCGCATCAGGCTCCATCAGCGCCACGCACTCAGGATATTCCGGACGCAGCAGCTTGACCATCTTCGGAATGTCCGGCAGCTCACCGGTGCCGAATACGCGCGGGTGACTGGCGAGGATCTGCTCGGTGAGAGTCGTCCCTGAGCGTGGCAGGCCCACGATGAACACCGGACGTTTCGAATCGCTAATGCGTGCAAGATCCCGTGCAAAAAAGTCGCGGCTGAATGCGCTCGTGATGCGATCGAAGTTCTTGCTCACAGAACGAATGTCGAAGGGCGCACGGTTGCCCCTGAGAAGCTCGTTTGCAGCGTCGAAGTGCGCGAAGGCCCGCTCAAAGTCTGACGCTCGTTCGTAGTGTCTGCCAAGCCCCCGATGAAGCTTGATCCGATCTTCGTCGCTGGCATCGGGACGCGTGACCAGTGCCTCCGCCCTACGCACCAGCGTGAATTCCGGAATGTAGTTCCGAATCCCAATCGCATTGGCGAGTGATGAGACATGTCGCGGATTCAAGCGTTGTACGGTCAGGTACTCTGAAATCGCCTCGGGAAACTCGCCGCGCTGCTCGAGGAGAACACCGAGCATGTGACGCGCTTGAAAGTGCTTCGGATCGAGGGCAATGGTGCGTCGATAGAGGAGCAACGCTTCGTCGAACGAGTTGTATTCCTTCAAGGCTTGCGCCAGATTGTACGAGGCAAACGCCGCATCGGGACTCAATCGAAGTGCTCGTCGATACAATTCGATCGCCTGCGCCAAATCTCGGGTCAGGGTGAGGTTCGCGAGGTTATTGAGCGAGGCGACGTGATTGGGTTCGATTTGCAAAGCACGCTCGAAGCAGAGGGCCGCATTGCGTTTGTCATTTAGCGCGACGTATACCTGGCCTAGATGATTGTGAGCGCGTGGGTCGCTGGAATCTATCTCGATCGAGCGTTGCAGCAGCTGAAGCGCTTGCTGCGAATTGCCACTTTGCTGGGCGATGAGACCCAGGTAATGAAGCGCGGTCGGCTGATCAGGATATTGGGCGAGGACCTGACGATAAACCGTCGCCGCAAAGCCAAGGTCGCCCCGTTTGTGGCGCGAAAATGCGGACTCCAATTGCTGTTGGATTTCCTCAAGGGATGGTTTTTGCGGGCCGGGCACGATAGGGCTCGATAACTGGTGAAATCCCAGACAGGTGGCTTATATTGCCTTCATGATATCGAACGAACCCACCGTTCCGTTGGGGAAGATTGACTGCCAGGCGCTCACCGACAAAGTCGTTTCACTGGCCGAAGAGGCCTGGCGTGAGGATCCCCGGCGGCAGCGGGACTACGATGTCCATGCTCAAACGCAATCCATTATTCTACTGTTCTGCGAGGGATGGCCAAACGTGACCGTGACGCATGGGAACGGCTGGGACCTGTTGGCCGAGGAAGCGACACCCGTGATGGAGGGGATTTTGAGTAAACACTATCCCACCGGCGGGACCATCCTCCGTGCCATGGTGACCCGGCTCGGTCCCGGTTGCCGGATTGCACGACATAAGGATTCTCATCCCTCGTTCACGGTTGCCCACCGTATCCACGTGCCCCTGGTGACCAATCCTGAGGTCGAATTCATCGTGGGCCCTGAGCGCGTGCCGCCGCGGACACATTACGCGTTTGAACTCAACAACCTGATGTTCCATCAGGTCACAAACCGCGGCGAGCGGGCGCGCATCCATTTTATTTTCGACTACGCGCCTTCCAAGAAACAGAAGGACGCCTAGACTTTGTCGGAGGACAGTAGGCTCCAAAGGCGTTCCATCGCCGCGCCGCCTGTGTTCCTGTCGCGATAGGCTACGATGCCGAGGTGGGTGCTCCAGTCACTGGCATCCAGCCGCGCGAGCACCCCTGACGGCGCCCGTTTCGCAACGCACTCCGGCAGCCAAGCCACGCCGTGATCAGCCGCCGCCATCGCCTCCAGCACCTCAGCGGTTTCGGTCTCGAGGACAGTGCGTCCAATGAGTTTCTGCGGTGCGTTTTCGATGATCGCATCGACCTCGCGCGCAAAGATCGCGTTCTTCGAATACATGAGCAGCGGCAGTGGCGCGCTCTTCCGTCCGGGAAATACGCTGCGCTTTTGGGCCACCGAGGTGCTGGACGCGTAGGGTGCAAACAACTCCTTGCCAATCGAAATGTGGTCGTAGCGATCGGAAGGCAGGATAATGGGCGCGTGTACGGTTTCGTAGCAAATGAGCAAGTCGATATTGCCAGTTACGAGAGCCGGGACAATCTCATGCACGTTGCCGCTTTCCACACTCCACAAGACACCCGCCCCGGCCTTCTTCGACCAGGCGTTCCACCAGAGAGGCAACCGTCCAGTGAGGAGTGAATGGGGAAGGGCTATTCGAATCTGATTTCGTCGCGGCACCACCGTGCTGGTGAGGCTCGATCTGGTTTCCGCGACCTGGGTGACGATCTCGGCGGCTCGCTCGCGGAATAGCTCGCCATCGGGTGTCAGGCGTGTGGGAAAGGAGGTGCGATCAATGAGCGCCGCACCCAGCCACAACTCGAGCGACTTGATGCGGCGACTAAACGCCGCTTGCGATACGTTGCGCAGCTGAGCTGCGCGCGTAAAGTTTCCGGTTTCCGCGACCGTCAAAAAATCTTGAAGCCACCGGATGTCCACGTTAGCGCGTGATGTGAGAGGGCTGTTTCAGGGGCTTAGGCCTCCCCACTGATTGTGCCACGCTCGCCGTAGACTGGATAGCGGCGGCAGAGCTCAAATACGAGCTGACGGACGCGCTGTAGAACGGCCTCGGCGCCATTCCCATCGAGCACACTCGCGATCGCATCGGCGACCAGAAGCGCCCCATCTGTTGTGTTTGCCTGAGAGTATTATCCCGTCGGCGAGCACGTCGTCGTGCCACTTTCCAGATTTCCGAGTGTCGCGGTCCTTTTGCCTGAGAGTTTCCGGGGCGGTTGCTCCTTCGGCGCTCACGTGGCATCACGCAAGTCTCTTCCGACGACGGGGGATAGATTGAGTCGCGTCCATCGCTGGGTCAAGCGCTATGCAGATTTTGCAATAGAGGGTGGTTAGACGCCTTATGTCACGCGTATTGGTGGGACTATCATGCCTTACTGGCATTGGGAGTCCTATGGCCGAGTCAACGAGTATTACGATGCGGATAGCTCTCCTCCTAGTTGCCTTGTTGACGTTGACGGCGTTGGGCCAGGGCGTCTTGGCGCAGGATGCCCCACTCGGTGAGAGAGGTCGTGGGGAGGCCCTGCGTCTGATCGATGTGTGGCTTGAAAGCCAGCAGGTATTCCAACGGACGCCGTCGCTGTCTGCGGCGATCGTTCAAGGCGGACAACTCACCTGGTCTAAAGGATATGGAACACTGGATTCGGGACACCACATTCCAACGACGGCGCAGACTCTCTACTCGATTTGTTCTATCTCCAAGCTGTTCACATCGGTCGCGGTCATGCAGCTCTGGGAGCGAGGCAGTATCCGATTGGATGACCCGCTGACAACCTACCTACCTTGGGCACGGCTCAAATCTATTGAAGAGGACAGCCTCCCAGTCACGGCTCGTGCCGTGCTCAGCCACTCGGCGGGATTGCCGCGAGAATCCGATTTCCCGTACTGGACCGGCCCTGATTTCTCATTTCCCACGCAGGCTCAGCTGCAGGCGAAAATCGCGGAACAAGCACCCCTCTGGCCAGCCTCGCGTTGGTTTCAGTACAGCAACTTAGGGTTTGCCCTTCTCGGCAACATCGTTTCGGCCGAGTCTGGCGAGACGTACGACGACTATGTGCAGGCCAATATACTCGAGCCACTGGGCTTGAAGGACACGCACCCCTTCATGCCAATGGCGCTCTATAACAAGCGACTCGCGGTCGGCTGGAGCGCCATCACTCGCGACGGAGCTCGTGAGATCCTAAAACCCTTTGACACGCGCGCTATGAGTCCCGCCGCGGGTTACACATCGACTGCGGAAGATCTCGGCCGATTCGCAGCGTGGCAATTTCGTTTACTACGCACCAACCGGCCCGAAATACTAAGTCCTTCGACATTACGTGAGATGCAACGAGTGCAGTTCACGGATCCAGGATGGCAAGTCGAGCGAGGTCTAGGGTTCAACGTCGTGCGAAAGGCTGGACAGACTTACGTGGGTCACGACGGCGATTGTCCAGGCTATCACTCAGTCGTGCTCCTCAGGCCGACGACCGAAACCGCGGTCGTTCTACTTTCAACGGGGGAGCACCCGAAATCATACGTGCACTCCGTCTTCGATCTCATAGATAAGCGGCAGGCGCTTAAGCCTGAGCCTGCCATGCAACCGGCAGCCGCGACTCTTGAGTCTTATGCCGGTAGATATTCCGCGCAGCCATGGCACTCAGAGGTCGTCATAGTGCCGTGGGACGCTGGGCTCGCGGTGTTGTGGCTACCCTCGGCGAATCCCGCGGACGATTTGGAGTTGTGGAGGCATAAGGGGGGCGACGTGTTCCGCCGACTTCGTGCGGACGGCAGCGAGGCAGACGAAGTTCGGTTCGAGCGCGACAAGACGGGTCGCGTAAATCGTTTCACAGAATACAGTAATCCTCATGACCGACTTCCATGACAATACTTTTGCGAATAGGTCGCTGCCGCGACAGTGCTCGACCTCGGTTGCGTTTCTTTAATGGAATCGTTCCAAGCCGACAGTGTTCCCGCGCTCCTGTCTCCACGGGCCATCCCCAGTGAACCCAGTGTCCGCCCGATTGGCTCCTTCTCACGCGATCGATGTGGATGCTCTTTTCGATCGCGTCAAATACCCCCTCCAGGGCACCCAGTAGTACTTGGACCATCCCTCGGAAACGCCGGCGAAGTCGATTTCCGCCACGTTGACATGGGTTATCTCGATGCGGCCACCGCCCTTGACCGGCGAAAACGCTAACACCAAGGTGGAATCCAGATCGCGGCGACCGAAATGAGTCGATCGCCATGACTGCACGATCAATCGATTGGGGACGACCTGCAATACCGTTCCGGTCAACGCGCCGCCGAATGCTTCGAACTTTGCACCCGCCTTAGCCGCGATCTTCACAGGCGCTCCGGTAAACGCCGCGTGCTGCTTCGGGTCGAGGTACATGCGGTACAAGCGCGCCGGCGAAGCCGGAAGATCGACGGCCATGGTAATGTTTCGCGGCATCGCCTCTCCCCTTATGCTTTAGAACCCGCTCAACTATATGTCAATGGCAGGCCCACCTATACTGACCTATCGCACTACGCCCCCTCCGAATCCAAGGTGCAGGGCAAGCCGGCTTCCTAGGCTCCAAGCGGTTCGTTGGTTCAAAGGGAATTGTCGTTATTTCGCATCACTCTTCGCGACTTTATCTTACATACATTCGGCCGAAACCAAGGCAGTGTCGGGGCTGCATCTCTGAACCGCAGCGAGAGAAAGACAGCCTGAATGATGCAGCGCCCAACAGACCATTCCCCGGATCCCGATACCGCGGTCTCCATTCCGGTCGGTCGCATTTTGAGGGATCGGTATGTCATCCAGGAAAGACTTGGATCCGGCGGCAGGGCGACCGTGTTCAAAGCGCTTGACCGCTATCGCTCTTCGCTTCCAGGCGCTCAACAGCATGTCGCCCTGAAGGCAGTGCACTCCGGTCGCGATTGGTCTGAACAGACTATCCAGGCACTTCGTCGCGAACTGCATTGTGGGCAAATGCTGTCACATCGGAACATCGTCAACGTATTCGAGCTCGACCGAGACGCAGATGTCGTATTTTTTACGATGGAGTTCCTCGATGGGGAGTTGCTGATTGACCTGATAGAACGCCTGCGCCCCGCAACGATGCGGCGATTGCAGGCATGGCAGATCATTAGGCAGCTGGGCGCAGGATTGGAGCACGCACACGAGCGCGGTATCGTCCACGGCGACCTAAATCCACGGAATATCTTGGTAACACGGGATGGCGAGCTTCGAATTCTTGGTTTCGGCGCTGCGCAAACAACTCCAGCCTATGCAAGTTGCGAGCTGCTGGAAGGCCGCGCCGCCGATCCCCGCAACGATTTGTATGCGCTGGCCTGCATTTGTTACGAGTTGCTCAGCGGCGCGCACCCGTTCGCGTGTAGGCCCGCAACCCTGGCCCGCGATTTTGGGGTTAAGGCCACCCGGCCAGCGGGGCTCACCGGCCGACAATGGAGGACGCTGCAGACAGGCCTATCGTGGCATCGCGCAGGCAGGTCAATGGGTGTTCATGCCTGGATTCAAAAGCTGACGAACGGCATCGCCGAGCAGCCTTCGAAAACGCCTCTGCTGGAGCTCAAAGCCGCCTACCCCGCGAAGCCTCCGCTGCATTCACGTACCGCCGCGGTTCTTATCGCGTTGCTGTTGATTACCGGGATGGGTATCGCGCAGCTTCGAGCGATTTCTACGCGGAAAACCACTGATAGCATGGCCATTCAGGCGGCGCCGAACTCCCTAGATGCACAGGCTCCCGAAGCTACGCTGCCCCCCGAGGCGAGGGTGCAGGCTGAAGCTCCCGTCATGGACGCGCCGCCCCCTGCGATCGCAAAGGATGCCATGGACGGCATGACTCAACGCAACCCGTCAGTGCAGCAAGCTCCGTTGACGATTTCTGTCGACGGGTATCGGGTCAGCTCGGGTAATCATTTTGTTGAGATCCGGGTGCATCGCAATCAATTGCAGAATGCTTCCTTTGCATGGTGGACCGAGCCGGCGACCGCAAGACAGAATGTCGACTATGTGCATCAAGCGAGGGCTATTCAGACATTCCCGTCTGATCGGCGATCGACCCGCTTCTACGTCAAACTCCTGCCGGACTCGGAGCGACCGCAGCGTGACTATTTCTACGTAGCGATAGCGCAGCCTGGGCGTAGTCATACTTCCCACAATGTCACACGCGTTCAAATCTGGCTGCCAACACCGCGAGACCAGTTGCAAGCTCGTCGTTGAAAGGGTTGGTCGAGGTGTCGTAGCGGTGGAATGCCTCACTATTTGATTGCCGCGGCTGGATCTCGACTGACGGTCAGCCTGCCTGGCAGCGCGACCCTACCGGGTGCATGACGCCGATCCGGGCGGTCCTCGGACAGCGTGGCCAGCGGCACGTGCGGCGCGACCCGGGTCGGACTTCGGGCGGACTATTCGGTGTTTTACGGACAATAACACCTAAAATAGGGTAGAATACGGACATTCCGACCCTTCCGAGCACCCGAATGGCCTCCATGGCGGACACGATGCCCGAACTCGTCCTGGTCACCGAGACCGATGCGGCGACCGCCCGGCGCGCACGCCGGCTGGCGGCACAGGGCACGCTTAAACGATTATACCCAAGCATCTACACCTCGAATGTAGACAGCCCGCCGGAATCGATCGTTCTGCGGCACTGGCAGACGATCATCGGGCATCTGCTACCGGGCGGCGTGATTTCGCATCGTTCGGCATTCGACAGCCGGCCTTACGAGGGCAACCTCTCCATCACCCGCGGCAAGACCCGACGAGACTTGCGATTGCCGGGATTGACGGTACATATCGTGCCGGGGCCCGGCCCCCGACTTGAACCTCCCGCACCGGATTCGCGCTTCGGCGAGTTGTATCTGGCGAGTGATCCGCGGCGATTCTTGGAAAATCTCACGCGCGGGCGCGGCTGGGGCGATCGAGTGCTGCCGCAGCCAGCCCTCGAGGCGGCGCTCGACCGCATTCTGATGGTCGGCGGTCCGAAGCGCCTAAACCAATTGCGCGATCACGCGCGCGAGATCGCCCCTGCCTTAGGGTACGACGCGCAGTTCAAGCGCCTGAACAGCCTCATCGGCGCGCTGCTTGGCACGCACGAGGCCAAGATCTTGACCGCCAAGCAGGCCCTCGCACGGGCCGCCGGCCGTCCCTACGATCCTCACCGGCTGGAAATTTTCGACGCGCTCTTCACCGCGCTCAATCAAGCCGCGTTGGAAAATATCCAGGATCCCGCGCCCGCCGGCGTCGCGCGCGAGAATTTCGCCTTCTTCGAGGCGTACTTCTCCAACTACATCGAGGGGACGACGTTCGAAGTCGAGGAGGCCGAATCGATCATCTTCGAAGGTAAGATCATCGAGAACCGCAATGAAGACTCGCACGACATCTTGGGCACCTTCCATGCGGCGACGACCGCCCCCTGGCGGGATCGTCCGCCGCAAAGCGCCGATGAGTTTCTCGTTTGGCTGCAAAACGTCAACGCGCTCGTCATGCAGAAGCGGGCGGACAAGAAACCGGGAGAATGGAAAGAAAAAGCCAACCAGGCCGGCAACACTTACTTCGTCGCTCCGGAACTCGTCATCGGGAGCTTGCGGGAAGGATTCGAGCGGATTCGCGCCCTGCCCCATCCCCTGGCGCAGGCCATCATGATCATGTTCGTGGTTGCCGAAGTGCACCCGTTCACCGACGGAAACGGACGCACGGCGCGGCTCGCCATGAATTGCATGTTGAGCGCGCGCGCGCTGAGCCGAATCATGATTCCGACGGTCTACCGAGAAGACTATCTCCTGCCCCTGAAGGCACTGAGCCACAACCTCATTGCCGAACCGCTCATCAGTGCTTTGAGCCGCGTGCAGCGCTGGTCCGCGGCCTTCGATTATTCGTTGTCGCGAGCGCAATTGCGCGAATCGCTCGCGCGTTCGAATGCATTTCAGGAGGATCTGCGCAGCTACAAATTGCTCTTTCCGCCGGCGAAGCCGGCCGCTTGAGCCGCAAGCTGCGGCCAGTATCACTCTTCCGAATCATCCGGCACCCGAAGGGATTCGATCTCGAACACGGATTTCTCGCGGTACGAATGGTGCCAATGGTGTCGCCAACCGGGACACCAAGCTCTTAGAAGGAAGTCTGCTCGCTGCTTTACCAACAACGTATCTAATGGCGCCCGTTGAATCTACGCTCCGCGGAAACGCGCTGACACAAACGTTAGTGACTTGTCCGATTCGCTGACAAACCCGTCGTGGAACAGGCGCTGCGTGAGCTCGCTTCGCTCCTCTGCGGACAATTGTTGAAACCAGGATTTGACTTTCCCCTCCAACCCTTTGCGTTTCCGCGGTAGCGCTTTCTCTTTCTTCAGAAGAGTTGTAAGCCGTTCGAAGTTATTCTCCAGCGCCGGCGCGTGATCACCCGGAAACGCTTCTTTCTGGGCACTTACACGACGCACATTGAGGCCGCGCTCCGCCGTCAAATGACGCACCAGTGGATCAAATCCCTTTTTGTCCTTGGAGAGAATGACGCATTCTGCTTTGGGATTATGGCGCAGAAACTCGCCCAGATAGAACGCGATACAAAAATCACAGGCATTTCGCTCAACACTTAGGATTCGTACATAGGCGAACCGATCCCCCATGGCGTGGGCGTGAATGGCCAGTTCGCTTGGAAGCTTTCCTTGTTTGCCTCCCAGCACAAAACGAACCATGACGTCGGTCGGTAGCGTTTGCAGGTCCACCGCCTGAATGTTTTCGTAATCGACTAGCAAGATTCGCTCGGACATACTGCATACCCTCGGTGAGGCCATAAGTATGCCATCCTCGGCAACGCCGAGCCCTTCTACGGCGTCGTTCGTTACTTCGGCAACGACGTATACCAAGTTTTTGCAGCCCTTCTCACGCTTCGCGGCCATTCGTGCGGCTGTTCGCGAACACCCGCGGACCGTAGAATCATACTCCCGCGAAATTCTTCAGCTCCGGCTCATTGACGCACTATCGTAACCGGGTAACGCAACTTCAGCGCACGATTGCGCGTCGCAAATACAACCTCGCACAATTTCGTATCTCAACGGTCGGGTAATCGGCCTTTAAGTTCAGGTCCGATATAGCTCGCTCCTGCCGCAAGCGTCGCGGCGACCACGCGCGCCGGCGCGTTGGCCGGCCCGTTGAGGATGGCCTGCGAGACCCACGCGGCACCGATACTGGCGCCGCCGCGAAGATGGGTTTGCGCGCAGCCTGAAACGCGCGGGCAGCCGCCGAAAAATGAAGGACCGAGCCACGACACTTCACTTGGCGCACAGCGAGCATCGCCCGTTGCACGAATGACACCTGGGTACGCAGCGGGATAAGTCGGTGCACCGCGTGCGGGCATGGAAGCGACGACGATGCAGCCCGCGTCAACGGCGCTCGCCACAGCGGCAGCGAGTACCGAGCGGTCGGCGCCCAGCCCCAGGCTCAGATGAATGAGGCTCGCACCGCGCGCATGAACCCAGTCGACTGCAGCCGCGACGGCAGCGCCTGTCGCCGGTTTGGAATTGACGAACACTTGCGCGAGCAGCAGTTCCGATGGGACATCGCCGCCTTGGAGCAATCGCGCGATGCGCGAGCCATGGCCGCTCGAATCAGCCGTCACCGCACGCTGTTCGACACACCGACCCGCGCTGACGAATGCCGCGGCCTCGATGGCGCCGGGCCAGATCCCACAGCTGTCGATCAGACCGACGCGCCAAATCACTTGGTTCATCCCACGAGCAGCGCGGGGCGCAGCCGGCCGGCATCCAGCCGCCAACAGAGATCCGACCCCTCGATATCCCCTGCACGGTGCGTGATCACGATCCGCGTGCGCCGGGGAAAGGTCGCGTCCAGTGCGCGATGCACGGCGCGGGCCGCATCCACATCGAGTCCGCTCGTCGCCTCATCCAGAATGATGATGAGCGGCTGTGCGAGCGCCGCCCGCGCGATCGCGATACGTTGCCGCTGCCCGGTGGAGAGACCAGAACCTCCTTCGCCCACCTGAGTGGCGTATCCCTCCGGCAAGCAAGCGACGAATTGATCAACTCCGGCCTGACGTGCGGCGTCAATGGCCGTTGCTTCGTCGACGTCGCCATGACCATAACGCAGGTTATCGAGAATCGATCCGCGAAACAGCACTGGGGAGTGTTCGACGACGACGATGCGTCGCCGCAGATCGGCCAGATTAAATGCCTCGAGCGGCCGCTCATCCAACAGAATACGTCCGCAATCCGGATCGACAAAGCGCCGCAGTAGGTCGGCCAATGTCGACTTGCCGGCTCCCGAAACACCGCGCAGCACGACCTTGCTTCCGGCAGGAATCTCCACGCTCACTTGATCGAGCACCGGCCGGCCGTCCCCGCCGGCAACGCTGATGGATTCAAGGCGCAGCGCGCCTCGAGCGTCGCGCGGTACAGCGACGGCATCGCGGCGCACCGCGACGCACGGCAGGTCGAGGAGCATCTGCACCCGCGAGAGACTCACCCGGGCACGCTGATAGCCGGTGTAGAGCGAGGCGATCGAGGCCGCCGCCCCGGCGCTGCGCCCGAGGTAGGCGGCGAATGCAATCAGGGTGCCGACGGTCAAACGCCCCTGCAGCACATACCAGCCGCCGAGCACGAAAGTCGCGGCGGTTGCAACATGGCCGACGAAGCCCGCGAACGAGCCCGTCCCATACGTGACGAGTTGCTGGCGCAACACGCCGCGCAAGTAAGTGTCGCTGAGCGTCCGCAGCCGGCGCCCTTCGAACTCCTCGGCGCCCGCCCCCTGTACGGAGCGTGCACCGGCCAGCGTTTCGACCAAAAATCCGCTGAGCGCACCCGATGCTTCGCGCAATGCCTGCGCGCTCGCCTCGATGCGCGGCCGCGCATAGTGCCGAATCAGCAGCTGCAGCGGCAGCAGCGCGACGACGAGCAACGTCAGGCGCCACGACAGGCCGAGCATGACGGCGCCGACGATGGCGAGCGATAGGACATTGCTGATGAATGCCGCGGCCGCGTCGGTGCCGAAGCGCTGCACTTCGGCGATGTCGCCGTCGAGCCGGCTGACCACGTCGCCGACGGGAATGAGCGCCAGGCGGCGCGGCGCAACGCTGAGCAGATGCGCGTAGACCGCGCCGCGCAGTGCAAACAGCGTGCGTCCCGACGCGCGAACGTAAATGGCACGATGCACGCCGCCCAGCACGAACCCCGTCAGTGCGAGGCCAAGCATCCCCAAGCAAGCGCCGAGCAACAAGGAAAAATGACGGCCGATGAGCCCCTGATCGATCACGATCCGAGTGAGCAGGGGCTGGGCCGCCGACAGAGCGGCGATGACGAGCGCGAGCAGCAGCGCTGATGTGAACGCGCCAAGCTGTGGCTTGAGATGCGGCCACAGCATCCGCCTGATCCCCTGATGCCTACCGTTCGTGGATGACACGCAGTGACGAAATCGACTGGTCGCCGCATCCAGGCAGCTTGAGGATTGCCTTTTTTTCCAGGTTCGCTGCATCGTAAAACCCGACATCGCAGTTGGTGCCGCCGATATAGATCTCGCGGCCGTCCGACGAGACGTTCACGCTATAGAACGTATGGTCGAGCGGGACGCGCTTCTCGAGCCGGTGCTGCACCATGTCGATGCTCGACAACGTCGAATAGACGCCGTACGCGTGCTGCTTGTCCGGGCTCAGCACGGTCGAGAAAATCAGTGCCGACATGGGCTCGAAGTCCGCATAGGAAAGGTCGCCGGACTTGAGGTCGAGCGACATCAATGCCGTCATCGGAACGCTTTTGCCATCCTTCTTGATCTCAGAGTACACCGGGCTCGTGAATATGCCCGTAGGCTCGGTAACGGGCCAGAACGCCAGCAAGTCGGGCTGCGAATGGTCCGCGAGCAGCCACTTTTGAATGCCCCGAGTCCCCAACAGCTTGCCCGTTTTGACATCGTACTCGTAGAGATCGAACCCGATGGCGTAGAAGCTCCGTCCGCTCGGCCGCATCAGCAGCATATGAATCCGGCGCGGCGCCGGAAAGCTGCGCACCGGCTTCGCTTCGAGCCCGGCATCGGTTCGAAAAACCGCGAAGCGTGGTTCTTCGACGACGTATTCGCTCGGTTCGAGCTTCGTCGGCAACTCATGTACGAGGAGTTCCCTGCCGTCCGGCGTCAAGGTGAGCGACAGGAAACTCTTGACGCGTTCGCCCGGCGTGGACAAATTGGCGCGAAAAACCTCGCGGCCCGTCGCGAGCTCGATGCCGACCACGCGCTCCAGTCGATCGACCAAGGCGTAGGCTCTTTTCTGATCCGGCGAAATCAGGATCGTCGAGACGATTCCGTCGGCACCCGGAATGCGGAGTTCGGCACGAACCGTGCGGGTCGACGCATCGATGAGAAACAGGCGGTCGGGCTTGGTGCCGGTCAAGATGAGATCCGCGGCATGCGCGGCCTCTGACCCTTGTGCAATTGAAAACGCGGCCGCGGCTGAGATTGCCCAGGCGCGCAACGCCGGCGCCGACGACATCCTCGCGCTCTTGCTCATTTCTTCGGAAAAACCGAATCGAGGTCGCGCCAGTCGGCGGGGGCGGAAGGCTTGCCCGCATCCCAGGCCGGATAGGTACCCATCGTGTCCGGGACCTGAGCCGGCCACCAGCAGGGGTCGGAGCAGCCGTAGAGGTCGGCCTCCATCGGCTGGCACAAGGAGGCGACGCCTCCAAAAGGATCCACCTCCCAGCCCGGGTCGAAGACAGTCGTGCACCCCGCGACGGTCTCCATCGCGAGGACCTCGGCAACATGCCCGTCGGCTACCGCATCGAGCAGCAGCTCCGCCTTGTGGTTGGTTGGTTTCAGTTCACTCATGGGATGGCTTCCTCGGCTCGAGGTGGCGTGAGAAAAAACTCGGGTTGTGACGCTGGATGTCGGCATACACACGCACGCCGAAGTCCACCCAGCTGCGCAACAGATCGCAGTAATGATACGTGCGGTGGTGGGCGTCGCCGAACCGCGAATACGATTCGTGGTAGCAGCCGCCCGCGCAAAGGTTTCGAATTCGGCAAGTCTCGCAATGGGTCCCTTCACGGTCGATCGCCTTGCCGACGAAGGCGCTCAAGCGCTCGCGGTCGATCCCCGTCGCGACGTTGCCGAAAGTCGGCAGGTCGGAACCCGTGAAGCGATGACACAAATTGAGCTCGCCATCGCCGTCGACCGCGAGCAAGCCGATCCCCGCCCCGCAAGGCAAGGACTTGCGCCGGCCCTCGTAGAGATCCGTCATCAACTGGTGCATGTTCGAGAACCCGTTGTTGTCGCCGCGCAGCGCCGCGCGGCGATAGTCCTCCCCGAGGCGCTCGAACGCGCGATGCACCTCCGCAAGCTCCTCGTCGGACAGCGCATGGCCCGCCTCGGCGGCCGCGGTCACGGGCGCATATCCCACCTCGTGAAAACCAAGCTCTCCTCGCAGATGGGCATGAATCGCTTCGACCTCCGTGTTGCCGCCACCCAGCGTCACGCGTGCACCCACCGGCCGCGAGCGATAGCGTTCGAGCAGCAGTCGGGCTTTGCGCGCGACCACCTCGTAGGTACCCCGTCCGCCGACGCTCTTGCGATGACGATCATGAATCGCTTGCGGTCCGTCCATGGAGACCGAAATGCCGAACCGGTGCGCATCGAAATAATCGATCAGGGCCGGCGTCAACAGCGTCGCATTCGTGGTCATCGAAAAATCCATGTGCTGTCCGGCGCGCCCCGCCGCGACCTCGGCATAGCCGACGACCTGCTTGATGAGCGCGATGTTGCTGAGCGGCTCGCCGCCGAAGAACACGATGTTGACCCGTTCGCGGGCGGCGCCGGCCGCGAGCAATAGATCGACGCTGCGTGCGGCGGTGAGGAAATCCATCTTGCGCCCGTCGGCAGGCTTGGCAAGATCTTCCTTATAGCAGTACGTGCAGGAAAGATTGCAGCCGGTATTCACGTTCAACACCAACGTGCTCAGCGGATAGGAACTTACCTTCACGCGGGCCGGATTGACCGGCTGCAAAGTGCCGGACGGCTGCAGCACTTCGAGCTTGCGCAGTTCGGCCGCGAATGCTTGCAGCCGGACCGGTGAAAAGCGATCGCCGAGCAGCTCGATGAGTTCATCGACACTGCGCCCGCCTGGGCTGCGGCAATGCTCGATGACCGACTGCCCGAGCGAATCGACGCCAAACACGGCCGTCGTCGGGACGTGCAATAAATACGCGTCATCCGCGCCGGTGCGCACCAGGTGCCCGTTCCAGGAGTTCCACTCGAGCCGCTCGGTCGTTGTGTGCATTTTATTCTCAGTAAATCGGCGGAGTGTTCCAGCGCTGCACGGTTACCACGAGATGGCCGTGACCCTCGATCGTGCGGTCGCCGGCCTGTGCGCGCGCAAGCACCGTCAGATTGCCGACATTGTCGCCCGAATATTCGCGCGCCGGATTCGGGCCCGCGCCGGCCGGCAGAAACAGCCCGCGACGGTCGAAGTGCCCCGCAAATTTTTCATCCTCGGTTCGCTTCGCCTCGGCATCGAAAGGGATCGAGGACCATTCGGCATCGATGGGCCCAAGCGCGAGGAGCTCGCCGCTCGGCAGCCGCGTGAAGGCGATCGCCTCGAACTGCGCGGTCACGGGCGCGATCCTGCCGCCGCCGACCCGGGCGATGGCGTAGGCCGGAATGACGTCGATCTGATCGATCTGCCGGTAGACGGCGAGCCTACCTTCGGCGCCCCCCGTCGCAACGACGCGCAGCCCCGGCACGGCGTCGGCCGCGACCTTCAGCCGTGCGCGAATGTCGTGTTCCCCGCGCTGCACCTGCGTCGCAACTGTACCCTCGCCGAACGAAAGGGAAGCGGACTTTGCGCCAAGACCGGTGCCGACGATAATCACGGTCGCGGCGCCTCCGGCGCCGAGCGCCTGCGGGAAAACAGCCAAAACCTCGGGAGGGCCGCCGTCGCGAATCGCGATCCACTCGCCGCCCTCCTCGGCGTGATCGGGATCAAACCACCGCCCGGTGATGCGGTTGCCGTCCTCCGCGACGGCATACACCTCCCGCCGCGACCGACCACCGACATCCGCGGCGCCCCGCCACTCGTAGCCCGTGTAGAGGATTGCTTTGGAATCCCCGGTGAACTCGACGCCAGTCACGTCAGTCAGCTGGTACCGCGCCGTGTAGTTGCCTGCGCCGCTTTCACCCGTTTGCCGATCGATGCGCGCGGTGCCATAAAAGTCTCTCCCGCCGGGTACACGTCCGACCACGATCCAAGCGCCGCTGAGGTCGCGCGCGGGACGTTTCTGCCAGTCGTCCCACGCCGCCGAGGAGAATGGATACAGCGCGGCGAGCTTTCCCGGCAATGGACCGCTGGCGATCTGCCACCACGGCCGGTCGCGTCCGGACGCGGAATATTCGAGGGAAGGCCACTGCCCGACGTGCAGGTGCGCAAGCTTGCGCCACTCGCTCTCGTCGCGTCGCTGCAGAGCAGAGCGTGCCACGGAATGACAACGCCCGCACATCACCTCGATCTCAGGACCCGCGTTGAGGTCCTGCGCGTTGGGTCGCTGTTCGAGCGCGAAGCGCCCGGCCGCAGACTCGGCCGGCGCAAGACCCTGGGTGTCGGCCAGATAGCGAACGATCGACTCGCGCACTTCGTCAGTGAGGACCAGCCCATGCACCTGGCGCATGCGAAAAAGCGTCATCACCCAACCCTCGGGCGTCTTGCGGATCGAGCTGATGCGCTCGAATGTACCGTCGTGTTCCCGGTGGCATCCGCCGCAATAGTTGCGCACCAGCACCTCGCCCGGCGCCGGCGCGCCTGCATGAGCCGCCGCGTGACAAACGATTGCCATCACCGCGATTGTCGCCAAGGTTGTGTAAAATCTCGCGGGACCTAACGGCACGAATTAATCTCCCGAAGGATCGGCTGGCGGACGCTGCGGCATTGCGCCGGCCGCGCGCAGCCAACGAATCGCTTTGTCGACCGCGATTTGCGGACGCTGCAGCGCAAGCGCCGCGCCGTCGGCCGTGGCATGTCCCTCCACATCGATATGGCGCTTGAGATCCGCCACCGGCACATCCGCGACATGCCACACCCCGCGAGGATTGTCGGACGTGACTACGACGTCTCGCTCCACGATGCGGCCATTGCAAAGCACCGGCCGCCGCTCGATGCGGGGCTCGAATCGCGCGACATCGGGCAGCAGCGCGGCGTAGGCCACGGCAGTTTCTGCGCAGAATCGGCTGCGGCCGGAGTTTTCACGATAGAGGTCGGCGGCGATGCGAAGACCGCGCTGCCAGGACTCCTCGTACCGCTCGGTGACGAAGCGATGCGCGAGCGATGCACCCCCGCCGGCGAGGACCGAGCGAACCGATGCCGCCACGAGCTGCGCCCCGCGCAGCGCCTCATACACCCCCTGGCCGGACAAGGGATCAAGCGCCATGGCAGCGTCGCCGACGCACCACAGCATTGAATCGTGCCGCGCTGCGCCGAGCCGCGCATGAGCTGGCCTCGCAATCGGGTCGCCGGCGGGCGAAGCGCCTTTGAGAGCGTGCGCCAGCGCCGGGACCTGCGCCGCGGCCGCCGCGGCCCACGTCGCAGGGTGACTTGCGCGCGGGCGCCCGACGATCTGCAGCCACAACGTCGATCCTTGCTCGGCCCACCAGCACCAGCCGAAATCGGTGGCATGAATTTGCGTTCCCGGTGCATCTGGGCGCTCGCGCCGGAAGCGCTGTCCAATGGCAAGCAAGAGCGGCCCGCGGCGTTCCGCACCGCGACGACCCCGGGCGTCGATGACAATCGGCGCTTCGAGCGAACGGCCGGAGCGAAGGCTCACTCGCCAGCGCCCGCCGAAGCGAACCAACGCCGCAACCCGATCCGACCGGCAGTGAGCGCCGGCTGACTGCGCCTGCGAGCGCAGCGCCTCGGCAAGCCGCGAACGCTCGACCAACCATTCGACCCCCTCGACGGCGCGGCCAGCCCAATTCCCCCGACGCGTGAATGGCCCGTCAATGCAAGCCGCATGGCAACCGAGATCCTCATCTTCAAGAAGTGCATGGGACCGCACGGACAAGCCCTCCCAGCCGGGCCGCGACACGGCGCCAACGAGGGCCACGCGCACGCCTGCAGCTGCCAAGCGCTTTGCGGTTACGCTTCCGGCCGGTCCGCCGCCGAGGACCACGACGTCATGTGTCAGCATCAGTCACGCCCTGCCCACCACGGTAAGATAAAGCAAGGGCGTCTCGCTCTTGCCGCAGAGGTAGCTCAATTCGCAGTCGATTGCCGGGGACGGCATACTTCGAAAGCTACTCGAAACGGTAGGTCGCGTCGACTCCGTAGGTTCGCGGTACGCCGCGATGGCGATAGTCGAAACCGATGCTTTGCAGGTCGGCGGCGCTCGTCAGATAGAATTTGTCGAACAAATTGCGCCCCCACGCCGCGAATTCCCACTTGCTCCCGGTGGCGGGGTGGAGCATGAGCCGTGCGTTCACAAGAGCATAGGGCACCTGCGCGATCCGGTTCTCGTTGAGCATCTCAAAATACTGCCTCGATGAATAATTCGAGTCCGCATGCGCGGTCATACCCACCGCCGACCAGTTGACGAAGTTCCAGTCGGCGGCCAATGTGCCCGAGAATTTAGGCGCGTTCGGCAAGAATTTACCCGAGACGTTGATCTGGCCGTTTTGCAGCGCGCCTTGCTGAACTTTGGCGTCGAGCGTGGCGAGCCCGACACGCAGGGTCAACGACTCGACCGGGCGAGCGGCGAACTCGAGCTCGGCGCCGTTGATCTTCGACTTGCCGAGATTGATGAGGGGCTGCTGACCGTTCGGGCGAATATCGATGATCTGCTGATTCTTATACTGATAATGAAAGACCGCGCCGTTCAATTCGATGCGATTGTTGAGCCACTCAGTCTTCCAACCCGCTTCGACCGAATCGAGCGTTTCCGGCTTCACGGTCGTGAAGTCCGCGTAGGAAAAGAGAAATTGACCGCTGAATGCTCCCGACCGGTACCCCCGGCTGTAGCTCAGATAGAACAGCGTGTTCGCCGTTGGCGTGTAGTCAATGCCGGCCCGGCCGGTGAGCGCGGTGTTGTGCAAGGACTGCCGGGTCGTCGCATCGACGATGGCGGCATAGTTCGGCGATCCGGGCAGCGCTTCCACCGGCATCCACGGGCCGTTGGGGTCAGTCGCCTTCGATCCGGGAGTGATGCTGCCGATCGGCACTTCGTCGCTGCCGCGCAACTGATTGAGGGCGTTTTTCTGAATGCCGTTGTCGTGGTTGTACCGCAGCCCGACTCGTAGTTTCAGGGGTTTGGCGATCTGGTAGCTATCGTCGGAATATACGGCCCAGCTGTTGCGGATCTGATCGAAGGAATTGTAGTAGATGCAACCGGCATTGATCGGGCTGCCGATCGAGTATCCCTGGCCCGGACCGAAAGACGCGTCCGCGCAGTCGTGGTAATTGAGAACGCCGTCGCCGTTCACATCGAAGAAGTTGAAAAGCCGATTCTCGGTGAAATTGTGCACGATTTCGTGCTGATAGTAAGCGCCGACTATGTAGTTCAAATCGCTGCCGCTGGTGGACGTAAGGCGCAGATCCTGGGTCACTTGGCGTGTCGCGCCGTTGTAGGGAGACTTGAATATGTCGAGGGGAGCACCGTCCGTCCCCTCGGGATTGAAGACCGAACCGTCATCCCACGAGGTGATCGACGTCAATGTTGCAGCGCTCGAAAACCGCCAGTCGCCGGTCAGTGCAACCGCCTGATTGTCCTGACGGCGGCGCTGGGTGTAGTTCTGGGCGATTTGTTTATTGGTCAACGGCGTGCCGGTGGCCGTGCCGTCGAGCGTGCGATAGTAGCCGACACCGGCGACGCCCCCCGGGCCGATGCTGCCGTCGACGATGCCGTAGTTCTGCGGATCCTGCATGCTCTTCGAGTAGCGCAGCGTGAAATCGAGGGACTCGGCGGCCTTGAACAGCATGCTCAACCGCACGCCGTACTGATCGATTCCTTCCAGGTCCGGATACCCCGGCAGCACGTTCTGTAGGAAACCGTTGGCCTTCGTATACGAGAACGCGACGCGCACCGCGAGCCGATCCGGTATTAGCCCAGCCTGAAAGGCCCCCTCGGCTTCCTTGCGGTCATAATTGCCGGCGCCGATCTTGATGTAGCCGTTCTCATCGAACCCGGGTTTGTGCGTGATGAAGTTGATCGCGCCGCCCGTCGCATTCTTGCCATACAAGGTGCCTTGCGGACCGCGCAGCACTTCGATGCGCTCCAAATCGTACATCTCGACGCCGAACAGAGCGACATTGCCCTTGTAAACCTCGTCGATGTAGCTCGCCACGGGGCTGTCTTGACTCAGGCTGTAATCGAACATCGACACGCCGCGCAAAGCGAACAGCGGCGAGCCCTCGCCGATGATGCCGTCGACCTGCAGATTGGGGATCTGCGTGACGAGATCGGACGGTGAATCGAACTTCAGGCGCGAAAGTTGTGCGCTGGTCAGCACCGTGACGGACACGGGGACACTTTGCAGGCTCTCGGTCCGCTTCTGAGCCGTGACGATGATTTCGTCCAGGGCAGCGCTCGGGGTTTCGAGCGCTACCTGGCCGTACGCGGCGCCGGTCAAGAGACTGCCCGCCGCGGCCCAACACCTAAGTCGATTGCGAGCGAAGCCGGTGCTGCTGGACCCAAACCGTACCCGCCTTGATCTTGGAAGCCAGCTTGGATCATCAAAGGCGCGCCGCGCCGCAGCGACGGCCAGATCCACATCGGCGGAGGCACCCTCCGCCACTGCCCCGATGACCCGGTCGCTCGATGGGTCGCGCACCTCGAATGTCCGGCCGCTGCGGGCCCCTACCCAGGAGCCGTCGATCAGCAGGCGGCGGGGTGAGCTCAAGAAATCTGCGCTGGTTCGAGCGATCTTCGATAGGTCATTTTCGAGCGCCGCGACTGCGGTCACTTTTGTTGCGACATTCATGGCGTCATCCCTCGAACAGGCGGCTGTTGACAGATTCGAATTATGTGTGGACTATAAACACGACTAGAGTCGATTTGCAACTGCCGCGACGCGCCTTTCGCAACTGTGAGGCGAACGGGCATCATCGACGGACTAGCGACCCGTCATCGGGTGGAGGGTAGCTATGACCATAACGACCTTGCGCAATACGTTCTCCTACTTGCTATACCCGACGCTCCTCACCGGCGCACTGGCGCTGTGGGCCATCATGTGGATGCGATTTGGGTGGGACGCCGACATCACGATGCAACTCGTCTACTGGGCGTTTATCGCGGTGTTGCTCGTGCTGGAGCGCGTTCACCCGTTCGAGCCCGCTTGGAACCGCAAGGATGGACAGCTCAGGAACGACATCATCCTGTCCGTCGTGACGATAGCGCTCAGCGGTTTTGCGACCGTCGTGTGCCTGGGTGCGCTGACCTGGGCAATTAAAACCTACCAGCCGCTGGTTTCCCTGCAGATTTGGCCCGCGCATCTACCGCTGCTGGTGCAAGTCATCCCCGGCATCGTGCTGTGGGACCTCGGCAACCATCTCGCGCATCGATGGGCGCACCTGGTCCCTTTATTGTGGCGATTTCACTCCCTGCACCATAGTGCACCGCGGCTGTCCGTCATCAATGCCGGGCGATTTCATCCGATCGACATCGTCAAATCGGTAATCATAGGCTCGCCAATCCCGGTCCTCATCGGCGTCCCGGCGGAAATCGCCGAGTGGTACGCGGCGTTTTATCTGTTCGCCGGCATCCTGACGCACGCGAACGTGAAGCTGCCCTGCGGCATGTTCAGTTATTTCATGAATACGCCGGAACTGCACCGTTGGCACCACAGCCCCATCCCGGTGGAGACGGACACGAACTATGGAGAGGTGACCATGTTCTGGGACCGGCTGTTCGGCAGCTACGTCTATCGATCCTCCGTATCGCGGCGCAACGTCGGTTTGGGCCATACGGACGTGCCGGGACACGTCCCAGTCCCCGTCTCCGCTCGTCTGTTCGAATCCGTCCTTCAGCCGCTGACGCCGGCGAGTCACCGGGCAATCGCCGAGCACCGGATCCGCTATCTGCCCCCCGGCGACGCCGGCGTTGCCATGGCGAGTGCCGAACAACCGAACTCGGGATTGATACCAGGTTGATAGATCAGCGGAGCAAGTCATGAAAAATCAAGAAAGGCCTCGTGCAAACTATCGGCGAAATTCCGGGATGTTGCTCGCAGTGTGTATCAGCGCCGTCGCCGCTTGCTCGCGCGGCGTGTCGACCACGGCCGCGCCCGATCTGGCCGCGGAGAAACAAGCTTTACTGCAGCGGGACAAGGAGTGGCAAGCCGCCGTGACCGAGAAAAAAGACGTCGCGAAAATCGTCTCGTTCTTTTCCTCGGATGGGATCATGTTCGGATCGGGCGAACCGACGGATGACACCCATGAGGCGCTCACCAAGGCTGTCGCAGGCCTGGTGGCCGACCCGTCGTTCAAGGACCAGTGGAGCTGGTCGCGCGTGGAGCTATCGCCCGACGGCCGGCTTGCCTACTTGGTCGGAACGACCGACATCACCGCCAACGACGCCGGCGGCCATCCGGTCACCAATCATGCGCGGCTGCTCAACGTGTGGCGCAAGGACCCGGACGGGGTCTGGCGCTGCATCGTCGATGTGTGGGTCGACCCGCCCGCTACCGGCCCTTAGGAGCGCCCTTTCTCGGCAGCGTGGCGGGTATGTACGAGGACAGATAGGCGATGGCCGCACGCTTCGCCTCGCTGGTCATTTCTTCGGTGATTTCCCGATGCCCCAGCATTGATAGACAAAACATGAGATCGGCGATCTCGACGGCGCGAAAGAAAATATCGGAACGATGCGGCAGCGGCGGCAGCACGAACAATGCGGCGACGTGATCCTCGAACACCTTGCCGATGACCACGTCATTCTGCCGGTCCCGCATCTTCAACTCCGGCAAGGTTTTTGGCCCAACCAGCAATTGCCGGGCCGACGGATTGCGGAAATAAAAAACCGCGGCTCGATCCAGCAATATCTCCATGATTTCCGCCCAGTTCTTGACCGGTTTGCGAATGGCCGCGGACATGAGGGACTGCAAGTCCTTGTCGTGCAGGGCGACGAGGCTCGCGTAGACGTCCACGATATTGGCATAGAAATGATAGGCCGATCCCTTGGGCACCTTCGCGAGTTTGGCAACGTCCCCCAGGCTGATTGCATCCATCTCGCGGGTCTTCAACAATTCGCGCGCGGCTTCGAGCAGTTTGTCGCGACGGGCGATCCCACGGACGCGCAGCGAGCTTTTTCGTGTTCCTAATAGGGCCATGACGGGGGCATTCTCATTGGTTCGTTCCTTGAATCATTCGACATGTTGGACGCCCGGAGCGCTCCTGTGCAAGTCACATCCGCACTAGCGCCAACTATGCGGCGCAACTGCCGGGCGCTCTCTTAGACGAACACGTCGACATTCGATTAATGGATCCACTCGACCACGGTTGCGTTTATGGACTGCTTCAAGGTTGATTATACTGAACGTGCAGTCACATTCACCTTGCATCAAAAGCGTCGAGTGAAGGTTAGGGCGCGCCGGGTGCGGATGATCAAAATATTTATTCCACTCCCCGACTTGAATTGGACTTCAGTCGAGTATATGGTCTATCAAATTCGCGGCGCGTGTCAAGGACCGAGCCGCGAGCGATCTGCCCAGCACACGGATGCAATCCTTCGCTCTTGATGAAAACTGAACATGCAGGCCCCCACGCCCGACCCTCCCGTCAGCAAGTCCCTCCAAATCGGCGCATTGCGATGGACGCGTGTCGCGGGCTTGGGGGTTGCCATCGCCGTATCGGGTCAGTTCTCTGGCTGGAATTACGGCCTGACCGCCGGAGGTTGGGGCGGCCTCGTGGTCGCCGCGCTTTTGACGGGATTGTTCTATCTCGGCTTCACGCAATGTGTGGCTGAACTTGCGGCGGCGATGCCGAGCGCGGGCGGCTTCGAAACCTACTGCCAACGCGCGTTTGGCATCGTCAGCGGATACCTGGTCGGCATGTCCGTGCTCGTGGCTTTGGCAATTGCCATCGGCGTCGTCGCCAACTTCACGGCGGCCTATGGAAAATCGCTGGTCGGCATCGGCGCGTGGCCCATCAAAGCCGTGCTCTTTTCCGCCGTTCTCGCCCTGCAGCTGCGCGGCGCGCGTGAAGCGGTCGGAGTGACCATGTGGGTGGGCGCCGTTGCGATCGGCGTTTTGCTGCTCTTTTGCATTTCCATGGCGCCATTTGCACAGGCCGGGCACTTGCTCTCGCAAAGCGGCGGGCGCTTGTTCACCCATGGGGCCGTTGGAATTTTCGCCTCGCTTCCCTATGCGCTGTGGTTGTTCCTCGGTGTCGAGCAAGCCGCGCTCGCCGCCGAGGAGAGCGCCGATCCCGGCAAATCGGTACCCAAAGCCCTCACGATCGCAGTCATCACACTTCTCCTGGCAGGCTTGAGTGTCGTCGCTTTCGCGCCCGCCGGCGGCGGAGTCGAGCAGATACGCGGCGCCGATGACCCGCTTTACGCTGCATTGACGAGTCCATTCGCGTTTGGACACGAGAATTGGCTCACCAGGACCATCAGCGGCGGCGCTTTGATCGGTCTCATGGCGACTTTTTTCTCCGTGGTCTACACATCCTCGAGACAGCTCTACTCGCTTTCCCGAGACGGCTATCTACCGAAGTGGCTATCCGCGACCAATCGCAAACAAGCGCCCCACGCCGCGCTTCTCGTGGTGATCGCGATCGGCATCGTCGCCTCGGTGTTTGCGCCCGAAAAGGCCATGCTGCTCGTGATTTTTCTCCTGAGTTTTTCCTACCTGGTGGTGCTGGCCGTCTTCGTTCGGCTGCGCGCGCACGGACGGGATATACCGCGTCCTTATCGCGCCGTCGGCGGCGTGTTCACGGCGTATGCCACCACCGCGCTCCTGCTGCTGGTCCTCGGCGCGTGTTTGGTGCAGGAGTTCGAGGGCATGCTCTACGCCGTCGTCGTCTATGCGCTACTGCTCGGCTACTTCCTGCTGTTCCAGCGCTCCCAACAGCAACAACAGAGAACATGAATGGATCCCGCGTCAAGTAATGCCCCGCGCTATGAGCCTCCTGCGGAGTGCTCGGAGAGAAAAGCTGCCGTCCTGCGCTCTGCGTACGAACACCTCATCCCAGGCCGCGTCCAAGGGTTTCACGAACTCGGCATCGACCTCGTCATGGGGCAGCGCCAGGGTTATCGCTTTTGGGACATCGACGGGCAGGAATTTCTTGATTTCCATTTGAACGGCGGCGTCTTCACGTTGGGCCATCGAAATCCGGAGCTTGTGGCGATCCTTCGCACATCGCTCGAATCATTGGATATCGGCAATCATCATTTTCCAAGCGTTGCGCGAGCCGAGCTTGCCGAGACGCTTGCGCGCGCAGCGCCCGGAGATTTGCCCTATTCGGTGTTCACCAGCGGCGGTTCGGAGGCGATCGATGTGGCAATCAAGTCCGCGCGCTACGCGACCCAGCGGCGCAAGATCGTTGCACTCGATATCGCCTACCACGGCCGCACCGGCCTGTCGGGAGCCGCCGGAGATGACGCCACGGCCGCGTTCTTTCATTCCGACAGTCCAACCGAGTTCATGAAGGTGCCGTTCGAGGATTTAGCGGCCTTGGAAAAGCTGCTGATCCGCGAAGACGTTGCCGCCGTACTCATTGAAACCATCCCGGCCACCTTCGGCTTCATTACCCCCAGCATGGGCTATCTTCCGGGGATCAAGGAACTGTGCGAGCGCTACGGCTCCTTGTACATCGCCGATGAGGTTCAAGCGGGTCTCGGGCGCACCGGCCATATGTGGGCGGTCAGCGTTTGGAACGTCACGCCGGACATCTTGGTCACCGCCAAAGGTCTCTCCGGCGGCCTGTATCCGATCGGTGCAACCCTGCTGTCGCGTCGAGTCGGCTCGTGGTTGTCGGAAAATGGCTGGGGACATGTGTCGAGTTTTGGAGGTGCGGAAGTAGGCTGCGCAGTCGCCAAGCGGGTGGTCGAAATCTGCAGCGATCCAACCCATCTGGCGCACGCTCTTAGGATCTCGGACTATCTCGGAGCCGGCCTCGGTGAGATACAAAGCCGCCATCCGTACATGCTTAAGGTTCATCGGCAAGGCCTCGTCATAGGCCTGCAATTCGATAGCGCTCGCGGCGGCGTGGACATGATGAAGGCTCTATACGACCGCGGCTTATGGGCCATCTTCGCAGGATTCAACTCCTCCATTCTGCAGTTCAAACCCGGCTTTCTCATCGACAAGCAATATTGCGACGAGGCCCTGGCCCGGGTGCAGGACGCCGTTCGAGTCGCGGAAAAACTGCCCAAAGGTCACGCCATTCGGCTGGTGTCGGGCGGGCGGGCGGTGAGTGGGTCTCTGTGAATGACGTGTCCGTGGTCGGGCCCAGCCCGGCGCTCGTCAGAATTGCACAGTCGGCGCTGCTCTCATGGGGAATTGCGCGCGATGCGAGCTTGAGGTTGCTCAAGTATCGAGAGAATGCGGTATTCGCAGTCGATATCGATAACAAACCCGCGCACGTGTTGCGTGTGCACCGCCGCGGCTACCACACCGACGCAGCGTTGCGATCGGAACTGCTCTGGATGACCGCATTGAATGATCACGGCATTCCCACTCCGCGCGTCACTCCGACGCGGCAAGGCGATTTTCTTACGCTGGTATCTGCGACGGACGGTGCAGGTCCCTTTCAGTGCGACCTTCTGTCGTGGGTTGCGGGCGTGCCGCTAGGCAACATCGAAAGCAAATCCTTCGGCAAGGAGGAATTTATCGGGCGGGCCTATGAGCAAGTCGGCCGGCTGGCCGCCCAAGTGCATTTGCACAGCGAACAATGGCGGCCCGTTGAGCCGGTACACCGGCATAGCTGGGACGAGGAAGGCTGCTTCGGCACGGGTGCCGTTTGGGGATATTACGGCGATCTCGATACCCTGACCCAGGCCGAGCGTGCACTCCTTGACCGGGCAGTCATTATTGCGCGGCAGCGCCTGGCCGAATTTGGCAAAACTGGCAACCGCTTTGGCCTGATCCATGCCGATCTGGTGCCCGAGAACGTCCTGATCGACGGCGAAGCATGCACGCTCATCGATTTCGATGATGCGGGTTTCGGCTGGTACCTCGCCGACATCGCAATCGCCGTCTTCTTTCAGGTCGGGACCGCGAGCTTTGCGCCTGCGCTGCACGCCATGCTTCGCGGGTATAGACAGGTCCGCCATCTGCCGGCCAGCGATCTTCACATGCTCGACGTCATGCTGTTTCTGCGCGGGCTCGCCGTTCTCGGCTGGATCAAGACTCGCGGTGAGACTGAAACCGCGAGGCAAATCAAGCAGTCGGTGACCGAAATTGCTCTATCGCTCGCAGCGAATCTCACCGGTGATCCCATCAACACAACACATTTGAACGTCCAGTTCGAGCTTCCGCCCTCACGCATTGGAGTGAACGATGCCGACAAACAACGATGACACGCCGCCGCCAAATCGTGCGGCCGATGACCGATTAGGCGCCAATACCGAAATCACGCGGCGTGATTTTGTCGGGAGCGCGCTCCTCGGGAGCGGATCCGTGCTCCTCGGCATGGCCCCGCCCGCAGCCGTGCGGACCGCGGCGGCCCAGACCATGGGGTTGCCCATGACGGGGCTCGGTCCCGACTGGACCGGCCCGGGGGGAATCGGGGATTACGCCCGTTCGAACGGCAACACCGCCGACGTCGTCAACGCCGCGCACAGCGCGATCCGCAACCACGAGCGCGACCGCGGCATCGCGTCCGCCAAGGACACGGGTGAGAGTTACGACCTCATCATCGTCGGCTGCGGCATCTCGGGACTCTCGGCGGGCCACACCTACCACAAGTCGCGGCCGACCAGCGCGGTGCTCATGCTCGATCAGCACCCGATTTTCGGCGGCGAGGCCAAACAAAATGAATTCGAAGTCGACGGCTATAGACTGGCGGCGCCGCAGGGTTCCACGGGAATCGTCGTACCCTTTACCAAGGCCAAGGACGCCGGCATGTGGACGCACTTCACGAAGGACCTCGGGTTCCCGGATGAGTTCGTGTTTCAAAAACCCACCGGGCTGACCAAGGACATTCTCATACCTCACGACGCGTGGTTTCCGATGCACATCGGCTGGGAACAGTCGGACACCGGCTTCTACTACGAGGGGAAGGGCTGGGTTAAGAATCCCTGGCGCGACGGTTTTCGAAATGCACCCATATCGGAATCCGCGAAGCGCGCGCTCCTTGAAATGGATACGTTCCGCACGCCGCCGGTGCGGGATGATTGGGCGCAGTGGCTCGACAGCATCACGTACGAGAAGTTCTTGACGGATGTCGTCGGCATTCGCGGCGAAGATCTTCACGAAGTCACGCGTTACATCAATCCCGTCGCTGCGGCAGAAGGGTGCGGACTCGGCGCCGACGTCATCTCCGCCTATTCGGCCTACAACTTCTTGCTGCCCGGGGTCATCGGCTATTACCGCTATCAGAATGGCGGCGTGGACCCGACCGATGAACTGTACCTCGCGAGTTTCCCCGGCGGCAATGCGGGAACGGCCCGCTGCTTCGTCAAGAAGATCATTCCCGCAGCGTTCAAGGGGGAATACCGTCTAGCGGATATTCTCAATAGCCCTGTGCAGTGGGAGCAACTCGATCGACCCAATCAACCGGTGCGGATGCGCGTCTCCAGCACCGTGATCGAGGTGGTGCATGCCGATCCTTCCAACCCGGCCAAGGGCGTAATCGTCACGTACGCGCACGGCGGCAGTCTTTACCGCGTGCGCGCCAAAGCGGTGGTCTGCGCGAGCCAACAGCACGTCAATCGCAACATTTGCCGCGACGTGCCAGAAGAATACCGGACGGCGATGAGCACGTTTCATCATGCGCCGATGCATACGGTCAACGTCGCCGTGCGTCATTGGAAATTCATGGAGCGATTGGGGATCGCATCGGCTCGGTGGTTCGAAGGCTTCGGCTGGTGGCTGAGCTTGCGCCGCAACCTCGAAATCGAAGGCCAGGAAACCATGCCGCTCGATCCCTCGAAGCCGGTGGTCTTGACTCTCTACAATCCATTCCCGATGCCGGGAGTACCGTTTCCCCAACAATGCACCAACGCGCGCATGCAACTCTTCGGAATGACGTACCGGGACATAGAAATGGGGGTGCGCGAGCAATTCACGAAAATGTTCGGAGACCACGGATTCGATGCAAAACGCGACATCGCGGGAATCATATCGAATCGATGGGGACACGCGTATGTCGTCGATCCACCCGGCTTCTTTTACGGAAAGGACGGCAAACCGGCTCCCAAGGATGTTCTGAGAAAACGCTACAGCCGAATCGCATTCGCGCACTCCGAACTCAGTGGTCAGCAGATGTGGGAAACGGCTGCCGAAGAAGGTGAACGAGCTGCACAACAAATACTGGAGGTCATCTAAAATGCGTACCTTGATCCTGATTCTGTGTTTTGCGGTGTCGATGACGGGAGTTTCGACGACACCTAAGGCCGCTGAAGCGCAGTCATCAACATCATCCGATGCCGCGGCGCTCACCGCCTTTAAGAAGGCAATCCGCGAAAAATACGACATGAAAGAGAAGGCATTCGCCACGCACGACGCCGAAACCATCGTCACCCGTTTCTATACCAAGGATGCGATCTCCGCCGGCGAAGGATTCGGCATATTCGTCGGACGCAGCCAACTTCGACCGATGTTCGCCGAGGACGTGAATCTATACAAGGTAAAGATAGCCTCCGTGCACACGATCGTTCGGGGAGACGCTGGGTGGGATTGGGTGGACTTTGGCGTGATCCCCGTCGATACCAAGGAAAAGCCATTCATGCTCGCCATGCTGTTCTTGTGGACCAAGATAGACGGAGAATGGATGTGCCAGGGCGACTTTTACATCAATGGCAGTTTCTCGACGGGGAAGGTGACCTCGCAGCATCATTAAGAATGTTGGAAATTGGACGGGATATGCGCAGGCGGCAGCCTTGGTCACCTTGCTGCCTTTGCCTCGCCCAAAGATCTTGACGTGCAGAAAGTAGTTCGCCATCGCGCTCGGAGATCCCTTCTCGCGCTGCGTCACACTGCCGCAAGCATGCCGTAGTCAGCGGTGGAGGCGTTTACTGAGAATCTGGTGAGTTTGTGTAGAAATAGGTATTGACTATTCCTGACGCTTGTTCCCAGCCTCTTCGCTACATCAGCCGGGCGTCGTAGCTCCAGCGGCGAATTTTCTTGGTGATTAGGTTTCCGGCGTCCGGGTGGCGAGGATTAATCAGAATATTGGATTCATCGGGTACGACAATGGACGGAACCTCGGCAACGAGGCCTTTACACGACCGCAGCCATTCCGTCCCCCAGTCGAGCGACACCAACCCTGCCGGCAGGGCATCCCAACCCACGCGCATCGCTGTATCGAATATCGTTCTTGCCTTCCACGCTGCTGCGGGGATATCGATTTTTATCAGATACCGATTGAGCGGCAGCGGGTCGAGTCCACTCAGATGAACGATAGTTTCAAGGTACGCGAGCGCGATGGAGCCAGAGGCATAGACAACAGGGGTACCTTTTCTATTCCATCGTCCACCGGTCTTCTCAGCGCCCTGGCCCGATAGATCATCCGACCCGTAGGAGGTCGTTTCGGCGGCAATGCGCCAAACAGCACGTGCCATGACTCAGGCGTACGCACCGGACTGTTGCTGTGCCAGAAGGCCGGCCACCAAAGTACGGCCGTCGGCCGTATCCATGAACTCACCGGGGCGCTTGCCGCCGAGGGCCGATAGCGGCCGGTCAAGCCAAGCAGCCACCCACTTGGCGGCATCGAACGGCGCCGGCCCACCTGAATCCTGAACCAGACTCTGCGCCTGTCCGACGAGACGTGCGATCCCCATCACTCGTTCGCTCTCGTCTTGATTGAGGCGTTTGGACGTACGGACCTTTCGGTCGACCGTCGGTCGCGTGAGCCCGATTGTTCTATAGAACTTGTCCTTCGGCATCCCCATACAAGCCGTAAGCACGTTCACATAGAGTGCAGGCACTCCGTTTTTCACGATATTCACGCGATCAACGACGCCGGCGCGGAAGAGCTTCAACGCCTGATCGGGGTTGGCCCAAGCATGCAGGGTCTTCGCGTCGGATTTGGCGGCAACGTGAACGGCACGAGGTTGAGCCGACTGTCCGCCCCGTCTTCGAGCGACGCTCCGACTTGCCCGACGAGGCGCCTGCTTACTCGGCTTTACTATCTCGCTCATATCACTGCTTCGATCACTTGAGCAACTAGTATTACTCAAACGAGCAATCGAAGCAATGAATGGCACCTCCACACGGAGCCCGGACTGTATATATATCCTTTTGACTCAGTTAGTTACCGAGACGCATCAGATCAATCCCCATTCGGAAGCGTCAGAGCTGGTGTGCCCATTCCAATCGTCGGACCGCTTCGCAGCGGGCAGCCGGCCACGAGCACACCGACCTCTGGCATGCGATCCAACCCAAAGCTGACGAACACCCTGCATCACGGCAAACTAGGGAAAAGGAGGCCAAGGCACACTGAGGGTTGCTACCTCAAACGTGTGCAATTTTCAGGCGCCACAAATGGGCAGTTTCCGCCCGGCGTTGACAACGGGCTATGGGACGGCTACCCGGTTACGCCCTCCATTAGTGAGTCACGTCAGACCAGACCACATTGAGCAGCCTGGCACGCCGCGAGACCTTGTCCCAAAGCCATCCCTTGCCACATCGGCTCATCCGAGTGAAATGCTGCACGAATCTTCGTCTTAATAGGTTTGGCTTCGGCCGAGAGCGGATCGCCGTGAGAGTGTAGCCAAGCGTCGGCTCGCAATGCCAACGCCACTTCATTGATCGGACGAATTCCGCATTCTAAGGCGACCGCATCCACACGTGCGTGCGGTAACAGATCGGGCATGATGCTCAGACTATCGCCATGGATTTCGGCTGAGATGGAGCCGTCGCCATACAGGGATTTTGCGCTGGCGCCAATCCAGGAACGGGTACGCGCAAAGCCCGGGTCGTCCCGCGGCCGCCCGATAATAGGCTCCGCATAGCCATAGGGCCCAAGCCCGGTGTGAAAGTCGACGATGCAGACGTGCGCCGCGCCGGCAAGTTTCGACGTAATTATTTCGGTCAACACCCGGCGTGACCAACTAGCGCTGGTACCGCCGTAGAAGAGTCCATCGGGATGCGTCCATTGGCCGCTTGAAACGGCTTTTTGGAACATCGCGAAATTGTGGCTCTGAATCCAGGTTTGAAGCCGGCCGCCCGTACGTGTTTGTGTTTCCGCCGACCAATCCAATGGGCATAGGTCGTCGGATAGTTCTTCATACATAGGATTGGCAGGAAGGATGGCATCAAAATTCATCCAATTGCGGTTGATGTCCACATTGTCCTCATTGGTCCGCCTTAGCCAAGCGAATCCATAAGGATTGATTGCATGAATATGCAGCGCTGCGATGCCTTCCGGACGTCGAGCCGTCTTCGCACGACGCAACCACTCGATTTGCGTGGCCGAGCCGAAGAACCCCTCGACGCCGTGCGTGCCAGAGATGGTGACCAGGACCCGGTGGGCATCGGGCGGTCCCAGCCACGCCACATCAGTTGAAAGTTTGCCGCCATCGGGCCCTCGTTTGTCTAGCGCGAAGCCAGTGAGTTCGGCGCCCGC
>Ga0137409_10000058_pt2 | contig 47827 bp, 40 predicted proteins | sample CZODoug1_16funga_FD_122059 | JGI IMG/M metagenome (GOLD analysis project Ga0137409, IMG submission 122059) | Vadose zone soil fungal communities from Angelo Coast Range Reserve, California, USA - CZODoug1_16fungal (Hybrid Assembly) | ecosystem: Environmental > Terrestrial > Soil > Vadose zone...
TCCACCGTGATCTTGCGGGACAAGTCGCCGTTGGCAACGGCGATGGTCACTTCGGAGATGTTGCGCACCTGGCCGGTGAGGTTGCTGGCCATCGAGTTCACGCTGTCGGTGAGGTCCTTCCAGGTGCCGGCGACACCGGGCACGGCGGCCTGACCGCCGAGCTTGCCCTCGGTACCCACTTCGCGCGCCACGCGCGTGACCTCGGAGGTGAAGGCGCTCATCTGCTCGATCATCGAGTTGACGATCGTGGCGGATCTCAGGAATTCTCCCTTGAGCGGCCGCCCAGCCACTTCCAGGCTCATGGTCTGCTGCAGGTCGCCCTTGGCGACCGCGGAGATGGTGCGTGTGACTTCCGCAGTCGGCCACAGCAGGTCGTCGATGAGGGTATTCACCGACCCTTCCATCGCGCCCCAGGCACCGGAGCGCCGGTCGCTCGCCATGCGATGACGGGTCTTGCCGTCCTTGCCGACGATCTGCCCGGCACGCTCCAGCTCGCGCGCCAGGCGCTGATTGGACGCCACGATCTCGTTGAATGTATCGGCTACTTTGCCCGCGAGCCCGGTTTGATCGCTGGCGAGCCGGGCCGAGAAATCGCCGTCGCGCACCGCCTGCAGCGCCCGCAGGAGTTTCCGCTGGTCGACACTTTTCGCCTCGGCGCCATGGCGGCCGTTGGACTTGCGAGTGCGGCGCTCACGTTCTTGCGTTTCCATCAGTTAGGCTCCCGGTGCCGGATCGGCAACGGCGGGTGGTCAGAACGGCGGTTCGGGGCGGGAACGGCGGTGCCTGCCCAGGCGGCGAGGTGATCGAGAGGCCGGGGCAGGAATGGCCGTATGCGCAGGCGTGCCGAAGCGACGTCGGCGCCTCCGCGGGCACGATACCTCACTGCCACGGAGCCTCCCAGACCCGTCTTCCTCAAGACGGGCTCCCTGCAACCCTCAAATCCCGACGTCCAGCTCATCCCAGCCGAAAGCGGGAACATAGCAGAAGGCCGTTTTGGCGCAACAAGAATCCTGAGCCTGAGCTACGGCGGCCGGGATACACTGGCCCGCTTGCGCCAGGGAGGAACTTCAGATGGGACGGGTGCCCGATTCGGGCCCCGGCGGCCGGGAGGGGGGCGGCCTGACCGGAGCCGTCGCGAACGGCGACTGGACCTCGCTGCGCAGGGTGCTGCTCGATCAGGCCTGCGAGCCCTACCGCCAGGACGGCCGCTTCGCGTATCACTTTGCACGCGGCAAGCTGCGCGGCGACCCGGTATTCCGCGCGATCCTGGAACTGGGCCTGCTGCGCGGCTACCCACGCATCCTCGACCTGGGCTGCGGCCAGGGACTGCTGGCTGCCTGGTTGCGGGCCGCCGCGCACTGCTGCTACGAGCGCGGGATCTGGCCGCGGACCTGGCCGCCCGCACCCCGCCCCGAATCGATGCGCGGCATAGAGCTGAGAGCGCGCGAGGTCGACCGGGCACGCCGCGCGCTCGGGCCTGGGTGCGAGGTGGTACAGGCCGACATCCGCAGCGCCGTGTTCGGTAGCGCCGATGCGGTAGTCATCCTGGATGTCCTGCACTACCTCCCCGCGCCATCGCAGCGCGAGGTGCTGCAGCGGGTGCGCGCCGCGCTGCCGCCGGGGGGCCTGCTGCTGCTGCGGGTTGGCGATGCCGACGCGGGTCTGCGCTTTCACTTAACGCAGTGGGTCGACAAGGCCGTCATGCTGGCGCACGGTCACGGCCGCGTCGACCTGCACTGCCGCAGCATCGCGCAGTGGCGCGAGTTGCTGCGTGAGTGCGGCTTCGACACCCGAGCCGAGCCCATGAGCCACGGGACTCCATTCGCCAATGTGCTGCTGATCGCGCTCGCGATCGGACGGTGAAGCCTCGAACGGCCTCATCGCCCCTTGCTGCCGCCGCGCATGAGTTCCAACTCGCTGCTGACGGACTTGACCCCCGGGACCGAGGCGGCGAGGTTGCGGGCGAGATACAGGTCCTCCACCGACCAGACATAGCCGCCGAGGTACACCACGCCCCCATCGACCGAGACATCGATGTGCCGCGCGAACAGATGCGGGTCCGCGGTCAGCGCGCCTTCCACCCGTGCCGCGGTATCGGCATCGGTCGCGCGTTGCGCCTCGGTCCGGCGTGGCGCCGTCGAACACGCGCTGAGACTGCCGGCGAGCAGCAGGATCACGACCTTCCGTAACACGCCGTTCAGAGGCCGCATCGGTGCCTGGCTAACTGGCGCAGAAATAACGCGGATCGTGCGGCGGGCGCGCGAAAATCCGGGCCAGCATCGGCTCGAAGGTGGCGAGGTCCTCGGTCGGATAGTCGGGATCGAAGGAGCATTGATCCCAGGCCGCGCAGAAGTGCACGCAGGCCTCGTACCACGGATGATGGCGCCAGCGCTCGCGAGCGTTGCGATCGCCGCCGAAGTGATGCACGTAATAGTAGTTCTGGAACAGACCGTGCTGCGCCACGATCCAGGTCACTTCCGCGCGCACGTAGGGACGCAGTATCGCCGCCGCCACTTCGGCGTGGTTGTAGGGCGCAAGCTCGTCGCCGATGTCGTGAATCAGCGCCGCCACGATCATTTCTTCGTCGGCGCCGTCCTTCATGGCGCGGGTGGCGGCCTGAAGACAATGCCGCAGCCGGCTGACGGGATAGCCTGCGAGGGAGTGATCGAGCTTACGCAGGTTCTCGAGCACGCGCCCGCCCAGGCCGACGGCATACTCTCGCTCGGACTCATCCAGCAGGAGGTAGTCCTCCCGGGTGCCGTCCTGCATCCGCCGGAAGCTGACGATCCTGCTCACGCGCTGCGTCTCACATCGGATGACAGCGCGCGGCGGCGGCGCAGCACGCGGTACAGACTGCGTGGTCCGTCGATATCGATGTAACAGCCTTGCAGATGACGCAAGCCTTCGGACGGATCGAAGGCGCTGCGCCCGTGCAGCAGCCGGCAATTGTCGAACATCACCAGATCGCCGGCCTGCAGCAGAAACCGGATCTCAAAGTCCGGCGCGCGCAGGCGATGATCGAACAGTTGCCGCGCCCGGTAGTAGGCGTCGAGGCGCTCGTGCCCAAACAGCGGCACGAAATCCAGCCGCGGGCTGAAGTGGATGGCCTTGGGATCTCCTGCGAGGTCCAGCTCGATGAGCGGCGCACTCGCGGTCAGCTCGGTGTCGACGTCGATGTATTTGAACCGCACCGGTGTGCTCGTGAGAATTTCGAACGCCTGCGGATGCTGTTCGCGCAGGGCTTGCGCCACGGCGAAGCCATCCACCAGCGTGGACAGACCACCGCTGGTCTCATTCACCAGGCAATGCAGCAGCTGGATCCCGGGCACGGGCGCGCGATAGGGATTGTCGGTGTGCGGATCAAGTGACAGCGACGTGTAGGCGAGGTCGTTGGCATTGGGTGTCGAGCGCACGTTGAACAACGCACCAAAATTCGTCTCGCGCGTGAAGCCGAACATCGAACCGAGCTTGAGCACCATGCCAGGCTCGGTAGGCACGCCTTCGAAGATCACGAATCCAAGAGTCAGAAACGCTTCGAGCCAGGAGGTCAGTTCGGCCTCGCCCGGGTCGGCGCGCCAGCGCGCCCGCGGCAGATCGGCCAGCGTGCCGTCCCACAGACGCGGCGCCGGGCAATCGTGGCTGTTGGGCGTGAGCGCGGCTTCCGCGAGGATCTCCTCGGCGCTGAAGCTCGCTTCATGCCCGTCGCTGAACTTGACCCTGTAAGTGCCCGGCAGCGGCTGCGACACCGCCACCACTTTCAGATCAAGATCGAAATCCGACGGGTCCTGCAGCCGCTGCTGCGTCTGCAGATCGATGCTGGCCGGATCCCGGCAGCGCTCGCGCAGCCACAGCGGATGAATGGAGCGCTGACTGCCGTCGGCGCGCTCCAACACCAGTTCGGCGGGCCCGCCCATCTTCAGAGTCAGTGACCGTTGTGTAGCAGACACAGCCGGGAGTCTAGCGTCGCGTCTTGAGCCGTGTCCACGCCGGGGCTCCCTGCCCATTTTTCCCTCCGGCTACCCTCAGATTTGGCTCCCCTCGCCCGCCCGCACCGCGTCGCGTGCCTGCGCGTAGCCGTGCTCACGCCCGCAGTGTATTTTCCCCTGCCTGACAACGGGGAGTACCGCCATGAGCTTGAGCCGCCGTGACCTGCTGAGCGCCTCCGCCGTGCTGCTTGCGGGACCGGGCGCCGCGCTGCGCGCCGCCGGCAAGGAGGCGGCCCCCGGCGACCAGCCCCTGGTGCTGTGTTGGAATGAGAATCCCTACGGACCGTCTCCGGCGGCGCGGCTCGCCGTCAGCCGGGCGATCGCGCAAGGGTGCCGCTATCCCGCGGACGCCGAGATGCAGGAGCTCGTGGAGGCGCTCGCCACACACGAGGGCGTCGGCGCCGATTGCATCGTCACCGGCACCGGCTCCGGTGAACTGCTGTGCGCTCTCGGTCTGTTATGCGGGCGTGACGGCGGGGAGATCATCGCGGCCGAGCCCACCTACGCGGAACTGCCCGACTATGCGCGCCTGCGGGGTGCGGCGCTGAAATTCGTGCCGGTCGATGCCGGGCTGCGTCACGACCTGCCGGCCATGCGCGCCGCGCTCTCCGAGCACACGCGCGCGATCTACATCTGCAATCCCAACAACCCCACCGGCACGGCCGTGAGCGCGAGCGAACTGCGCGCGTTCGTGGCGGCGCTGCCCGAGCGCCTCATCACGATCGTCGACGAAGCCTACATGGACTTCACGGTGGGAGCCGAGGTGGCCTCGGTCGCGGACCTGGTCGCGACCAGCCATCGTGTGGTCGTGCTCAGGACATTTTCCAAGATCCACGGCATGGCGGGCCTGCGCTGCGGGTACGCCATCGCCCGGCCGGACATGGCGGCCGCCCTCGCCGCTACCCGCATGTCCACGCCGAACATCCTGGCGGTGCGCGCGGCGCGCGCAAGCCTCGGGGATCACGCTTTTCTCGCCGACTGCCGCCGGCGGATCCTCGCGAGCCGCACCCGCATCACCACCGAGCTGACGCGCCTGGGGCTCAGGTACGCAGAGCCGCAGGGCAATTTCGTGTTCTTCGACACCGGTATGCCGTTGGCGCGCTTCACCGGGCTCATGCGCGCGCGCAACATTCTCGTCGGCCGGCTGTTTCCGCCCTACGAGAACTGGTGCCGGATCACGGTCGGGACGGAGCCCGAGGTGGCTGCGTTCCTCGAGGCGCTGCGCGCCGTCACGAGGAGCTGAGCGCGGCCGACGGCGGGAGCAGCAGGCTCATGCAGGTGAGCGCCGCTTCCGCCTTGTGCAGTTCCGTCACGTCCACGGCTCGCGTGAGGATCCCGGCCGCCTCCAGAGTGCGCTGCGTGCGCGGATAGGCGCTGCTCACCAGGGTGAGACCGCGCAGCGTCAGGGTGTTGGCCGCGAACGGCTCCTCCGGGTCCACCGCTATCACGACGCCCACATCGAATGCCGATGCATCGATCCACGACGGGTTGGCCAGCAGAACGTCCGGCGGAATGAAGGTGCAGGCGCTCTTCAGGTGCAGGCAGCCGTGCAGCGCCACCTCGCGCACGGCGTAGCCGAAGGGTCGCAAGCTTTCCGCGAGCTGCGCAACGCCCGCCGCGTTCGTGCGCCCGGAAGCCCCGACATACAGCGTGCGGCCGATACGCAGCACATCACCACCCTCGAGGCACGCCGGATCGGTCACCCGCCGCAGCGCAACGTGCTGCGCGAGCGCGGCGGCGACGCTCTCGACTTCATCGCGACGCGAGGCGACGCCGGGCCGCGTGACGACCGCGACTTCCGGCACCAGCACCGCGGCATCCTCGACGAATACACCGTCGGGCTGTTCGGCGAGCGGCGGCAGCCACTCGATGCGGCAGCCGAGCGCGCTCAGCTCGGCGACATAGTGCGCGTGCTGACGCTGCGCCTGCGGCACGTCGATCGGGGTACGCGCGAGAAAGGTGAGTTCACAGCGCGCGAGCGATCGTGCCACTTCCCTGACGAAGGCGATCATGGTCGTTCGCGCGGCGATGGCACGTCCTTGGCCGCGAGCCGCAGGCACTCGAGCAGCGCCTTGGCCGCGGGCGGCAGGTTGCCGGGCGCACGCAGAATCGCGCCCACCGGAGTTTCCATGGATTTGAGCTTCACCGGCAGGATCGACAGCAGCTTGTGCTGCACGTCATCCAGCGCCACGTGATAGGGCATCACGCCGATGCAGTCGGATTTGCGCAGTAACACACGGTTGGTGAGGATCGACACGGATTCAATCACATTCCTGGGGAGCGGTGCGCGCGCCTCGAGGAACGCGCGCTCGACCTGACGCCGCAGCGCGGTCTCCGGCAATGGCAGCAGCCACGCCTCGTTCACCAGGTCGCGCAGCCCCAGCCGCCGCTTGCGCAACAGCGGGTGCCCGGGCCGCGTGACCAGGCAGATCGGCTCGGAGTAGAACTCCTCGTAGAGCAGCGCGCTGCTGCGGCCCTCCTCGGGCAGGCGCCCGAGCACCATGTCGAGATCCCCGACCAGGAGCGACGGCACCAGAATGTCGTACGTGCCGACCGCCACACTGATGGTGACCCCGGGCCGCTCCATCTTCAGCCGCGCAATCGCATCGGGCAGGATGCTGGCGGCAGCGGCGAGCAGCGTGCCCACCGTGACCTTGCCGCTATAGCCGACGCGCAGGTTCTCCAGCTCCTCGGCCGCGTGGCGCAGCTGCGCGAGCACGATCTTGGCGTGCCGCGCGAAGATTTCACCGTACGGGGTCGGCTCGAGCCCGCGGTTGGTACGCTCGAACAGCCGCAGGTCGAGCGTCGCCTCGACGTCCTGCAACGCCTTGGTAAGAGTCGGCTGGGTGAGATTCAACCGCCGCGAGGCCTTGAGGATGCTGCGGCACTCGTACAGCGCGGCGATCAGCTCGACGTGGCGCAGGCGGAATTTGCGCGCGATCCAGCGCTCGAGTCGTACCGAGGTCATGGACCTGAGCGCGGCTCAGGCGCTGCGGCGCGTGGCCGATGCGCCGCTTATCGCAGTGTGTGCGGCATCGAGGCCAAAGAAGGCGGTGGCGTTGGCGTGCAGGAGCTTCTCGCGGGTCGGCGCCGGCAGCGCCTCCTGGGAGTGGATGAGGTTGCCGACCTGTTGCTCCCCGAGGGGGAAGGGATAGTCGGAACCCAGCATGACGCGGTCCTCGCCCATGACCTTGACCAGGAACGCCAGTGCGTCGTCGCTGAACACGGCGGCGTCGACATAGAAGCGGTCGACGTAGGTGGACGGCAGGCGCGGGCAGTCCTCGCGCACCACATCGCGGTTGCGCCATGCATTGTCGACGCGCCCGAGAAGGTACGGAAAGCTGCCGCCGCCGTGCGCAAAGCACAGCTTGAGCGAGCGCGGCAGGCGCTCGAAAGCGCCCGACAGGATCAACCACAGGATCGACAGCTGCGTCTCTGCCGGCATGGCCACCAGCCACGGCAGCTGGTACCGGGACATGCGATCCTGCGCCATCATGTCCCAGGGATGCACGAACACCGCCGCGCCCTCGGCGGCGCAGTGTTGCAGGAAGGTGATGATCCCCTCGTCGTTGATGTCGCGCGCGCCCACGTGGTTGCCGATATGCACGCCGACGTGGCCCTCGGCCATCGCCCGGCTCAACTCCCGGCAGGCAAGATCGGTGTCCTGCAGCGGCACCTGGCACAGGGACTTCAGCCGCCGCGGAGCGTGCGCGCAGATCTCGCGCGCGGCATCGTTGAACAGGCGCGCGCACTCGAGCCCCTGCGCCGGCGGCCGCTGATAGGAAAACAGCACCGGCGTGACGCACATGATCTGTACGTCCACTCCGTCGCGATCCATGGCCTCGAGGCGCACCAGCGGGTCCCAGCACGCCGCAGTGACCGGGCGAAATTCCCGGTCACCGACCATGAGCATCGTACGGCCCGCACCGCCATGCCTCATCCACGGCCAGTCCGGCGTGCCAAAGCGCGCGGCGAGGTCCGGCCAGGTGCGCGGCAGAAAGTGCGTATGAATGTCGACCATCCTCATGGGGGCTCCTCACGGGGCGGTGTTCCCGCCGGGCGACAGGCAATCGCCTTGATCTCGATCAGCAGCTGCGGGTGCGGCAGCTGCGCCACCGCCACGGTGGTGCGCGCCGGACCCTGGTAGCCGAAGAACTCGCTGTAGACCTCGTTGTAACCGTCGAAGTCGGCCATGTTCACCAGATAGGTGCTCACCTCGACCACATCGGCAAGGCTCGCGCCCGCACTCGTGAGAATGTCGCGGATGTTCTCCAGCACCGCGCGCGTCTGCGCGCGAATGTCGAGCACCGCCCGGCCGGCGGCATCGCGCTCCGCCCCGGCGATGGAATCGTCGGCCCGCCGGGCGCTGGTCCCCGACACGAAAATGAGATCACCGGCCCGGCGGAAGTGCGGGAAAGTCCCCCGCGGCCGGGCCTTACCCGGGACCACGGCGCTGTGCGCGCCCGCACTGGCATCGCGTTGCATCCGCAGCACCCCTAAAGCTTCACGCAGATGTTCATGGGTTCGGAGAAGAAGGCGAGCGAATGCGCCCCGCCCTCGCGGCCGATGCCGGAAAGCTTCACGCCGCCGAAGGGCGTGCGCAGATCGCGTAGAAACCAGTCATTGACCCAGGCGATGCCAACTTCCATCTGCCGGGCCACGCGGTGGGCGCGCTGCAGGCTCGAAGTCCACACGGCGGCGGCGAGCCCATAGCGGGTGTCGTTCGCCATCTGCACCGCCTGTTCTTCGGAATCGAACGGCGCCACGTGGCAGACGGGACCGAAGATCTCCTCCTTGACGCAGCGGGCGTCCTCGGCGAGGCCGCACACGACGGTGGGCTCGATGAAGGCGCCGCGGTCGCGCTCATCGCCGAAGGATGGCACGCCGCCGCCGCATACGATCTCGCCGTGCTCGGCGCGCGCCAGCTGGTAATAGGACAGCACCTTGTCGCGGTGCGCGCGCGAGATCAGCGGTCCCATGTCCGCCCCCTCAAAGGGCCCGCCGATTTTCAGCTTGCGCGCCCGCTGCGCGAGCGCCTCCACGAAGCGCTCGAAGATCGGGCGCTCGACGTAGACGCGCTCGGAACACAGACACACCTGCCCGCAGTTGGAGAACACCGAGCGCACGGTGCCGCTCAGGGCGGCATCGAAGTCCGCATCGGCGAACACCACGGCGGCGTTCTTGCCGCCGAGCTCAAAAGACAGTGCCTTCACCGAGTCGGCGGCGCTTTTCATGATGGCCGACCCGGTCGCAGACTCGCCGGTGAAGGCAATGGCATTCACATCGGGGTGGCTGACCAGCGCCTCGCCGGCGGACTTCGGTCCGAAACCGTGCACCAGATTGAAAACGCCCGCTGGTACACCGACCTCCTGCAGCACTTCGGCGAGCAGTGCCGCTGAGGAGGGCGTCTCCTCGGAGGGCTTGGCGACCACCGCATTCCCGCACGCCAGCGCCGGCGCCACCTTCCAGGTCATGAGCAGGAACGGCAGGTTCCATGGCGCGATGACCGCCACCACGCCCACGGGCTTGTGCACCGAGTAGTTGAGCGCGCCGCGGCCGTCGGGTGTGCCCATCTCGAAGCATTCGGATCCGCGCGCCAGCGCCAGGTCCGCATAAGCGCGGAAGTTCGCCGCGCCCCGCGGAATGTCGATCGAGCTCGCCTGCTGCAGGGTCTTGCCGGTGTCGGCGATCTCGGCGCTCACGAACTCGGCAAAGCGCTGCTCGATGCGCTCCGCGACCTTGCGCAGCAGCGCGCAGCGCTCCGGCGTCGACAGGCGTGCCCACGGCCCGCGCAGCGCCGCGCGCGCGGCCTGTACGGCGCGATCGACGAGCGCCTCATCCGCCTCGGTGACCGTGGCCAGGACCCGGCCGTTGACCGGATTGATGTTCTCGAAGCTGCGTCCCTGGCGCACGAACTGGCCACCGACGAGGCAGGGCAGCTGCTGGGCAGCAAACGGGTACGGGTCGGCTTCGGTGGGCAACCGCATCGGGTCCGGATTCTAGGAAAAGCCAGCGCTTAACGAATAATCGTATTTTGACCCTCTGCTATGCAACTCCTCTATATCAAAAACCGCAACTGCGCCAAGGCTCAAGGGGCCTGCGCCTTGCCGGGGGCTCTAGTGAGCCGCGCCGCCGCTGCCGCTCAGGCAATCCTTCATGAATGCCTTGCGGCCGGCGCCCTTCAGCCCCTTGGTGGTCGCGTCCGCGTTGCAGGTCTTCATTTTTTCCTGCTGGCTGTTGCCCGTCGTGCCCGAGGTGGCAGCCGCGGTCTTGTCGGACAGGCAGCTCTTCATGAAGGTCTTGCGGTCGGCGCCTTTTAATCCCTTGGCCTTCGCGTCCGCGTTGCAGGTCGTCATCTTCTGCTGCTGGCTGTTCTCATGCGAAGCCTGGGCGATGGCCTGACCGGCCACAACCGCGAGCGCCGCACCTATCGCCACCAACCATGTCGTGCGTCTCATACCGACTCCTTTCGCGAACAGGTTGAGCAAACGCCGTATGGTAACCCCAACGCGGGCAGCTACTCCATGTCCGGATAGGGACCGCGACCGCCGTCGGCAATGAAACGCTCGACCCGGGCCCGCAGCATCGGCAGCGGCACCGAGCCGAGCTCGAGCACCGCATCGTGAAAGGCGCGCACGTTGAAGCGCTCGCCGAGCGCTTTCTCCGCGCGTGCACGGGCGTCGAGAAACTCGCGCTCGCCCAGGTAGTACGACAGCGCCTGCCCCGGCCAGGCGATGTAGCGGTCCACCTCGGTGCCGATCTCGCGCTCGGGGAGCGCGGTGTACTGGCGGAAGTACTCGATCGCCTGCTCGCGCGTCCAGCCCTGGGCATGAATGCCGGTGTCGACAACCAGGCGCGCGGCGCGCCAGATCTGGTAGCCGAGCATGCCAAAGCGCTCGTAGGGCGTGTCATACAGCCCCATCTCGAGCCCGAGCTGCTCGCAGTACAGCGCCCAGCCTTCGCCGTAGGCGGAGATGTAGGTGAGCTGGCGGAACATCGGCTGGTCCCTGTGCTCCATCGCGATGGGTATCTGAAACGCGTGCCCGGGCGCGGACTCGTGCAGTGTCAGGGCAGTCAGGCTGTAAAGCGGCCGGCTCGGCAGGTCGTAGGTGTTGAGCAGATAGATCCCTGCCCCGCCGCGTCCGGCGGTGTAGAAGGGCGCGAGGTCCTCCGGCACCGGCTTGATGGCGAAGCGCGCCCGCGGCAGGTAACCGAAGAACTGCGCCGCCTTGCCGTCGAAGCGCTTCGCCGTCCACGCGGCGCGCATCAGCAGCTCCTCGGGCGACTTGGCGTAGAAGCGCGGGTCGGTGCGCAGGAACCTGAGGAACGCCGGGAAGTCGCCGCTGAAGCCCGTCTCGTGCATGGTGGCGAGCATCGCCTCATGCAGGCGCTGCACCTCGGCGACGCCGAGCTGATGGATCGCATCCGCATCCATGTCGAGAGTGGTGAACTCGCGGATCTTGGCGCGATAGTAGTCCCTGCCGTCGGGCAGGTCGGCGGCCGCCAGTGTGGTGCGCATCCCCGGGACGTACTCGGTGCGCATGAATCTCAACAGCTCCACGTACGCCGGCTGTACCACTTCGCCGATGGTCTTGAGGGCCTGCGCGCGCAGATTCGCCTGCTTCGCGGCCGGTACGCCCGGCATGTCCCTAAAGGGGGTATAGAAGAGGCTGGCCTCGGGCGTCGCCTCCGTGACCGCGGTGATGGAGCTGTCGCGTCCCGCCATGGTGACGCGCGGCGGAGTGAAGCCGCGCTTCATGCCGGCGCGCATCTCCTGCATCTGCTCGTGGAAGTAGCGCGGGATGTCGTGCATCTGCGCGATCCAGTGCTCGTAGTCCACCAGGGTGCGGAACGGGCGGCGCGCGCTGTAGCCGATATTCGTCCAGAAGGTCGTGTCGGAGTTCGCCGGCATCTCGAAGTCGCGGAAACGCTGGTTGGCAATCAGGACCGCGATCTGCGCGCGGTAGATGTCGTAGTTGACCTGCTCTTTCGGTGACAGGCGCGCGCGCGGAATGGCCCCGACCCGGCGCAGCACGTCCTCCCAGTATTTGCGGCGCATGTCCTGCGTCGCGGCGTCCACCTTCGGCAGGCGATCGGCAACCGGCCGGGTGCTGTCCTCATTGTCGGGCAGCTGGTCGGTGCGCCACTTCCACTCGCTGCTGTAGATGGCACTCAGGCGCTCGTCCGCTGCGTGTTGGCGGGACTGCCGTGAGCAGCCGCTCAACACCACGGCGAGCGCCGCGGCGAGCGCTCCGGCGGCCGCCAAGGGTGTCAGGGAATTACGCATGACGTCCAGGGGCGGGAGCATACTCGAACCGTTGCGCGCCGCTCGCGCGATGAGGTACAAGCAGCGGCTTATGTGGAGGTCAATTGCCGCCGTCAGCATCGGGGCGAGCCTCGGGGCGCTCCTGCGCTGGTGGCTCGGCCTGACACTGAATGCGCACTTCCCCTCGATCCCGCCGGGTACGCTTGCCGCCAACCTCATCGGCGGCTACGTCGTCGGGGTCGCGGTGGCCTTGTTCGCGACTTATTCGGCGGTGGCGCCGGAGTGGCGGCTCCTCGTGATCACCGGGTTTTGCGGCGGGCTCACGACCTTCTCCACCTTCTCCGCCGAGGTCGTGACCCTCATGCAACAGGGGCGCGCCCTGTTGGCGCTGGGCGCGGCGGCGGCGCACCTGATGGGATCGGTCCTCATGACATTTGCCGGCATCGGCACGGTCGTCCTATGCAAGGCTCATTCCTGAGATTCTACGTTCACGAAGGACAGCGCCATGACCGGCGCCTGGTGTGGGAGTGGCTGCTCGAGAAAGCCAATGGCCTCGGCATCCGCGGCGGCTCCGCCTTTCGCGCCATGGCCGGCTTCGGCCGCCACCATGTGCTGCACGAGAGTCATTTCTTCGAGCTCGCCGGCACGCTCACGGTGGAAGTGGAGTTCATCGTGACCGACGAGGAGGCGCGCAAGCTCGTTGCGCTGCTGCACGAGGAAAAGATCCGCCTGTTCTACGCGCGCGTTCCGGCGCTCTTTGGGGTGATCAACCCCGATGCCGCCGATCCGCCCGTGGAGGGCTGACGCGACCGATGCGGGGTCGTGAATCCGACACGTTCCGACCGGACCTCGAAGGGCTGCGCGGACTCGCGGTAGCGGTCGTCGTTGCCTCCCATTGTGGAATTTCGATCCTGTCCGGAGGATTCGTCGGCGTTGACGTGTTTTTCGTACTGTCCGGCTATCTGATCACGGGACTGCTGGTCACGGAGGTGCGGAACACCGGGACGATCGATCTCGCCCGCTTCTACGCGCGGCGCGTGCGCCGCCTGCTGCCGGCGATGGCGGTCATGGTCATGGCCACACTGCTGGTCGCGGCGATCATCCTCGCCCCCCAGGAGCTGGCGCTGGTCGCGCGCGCCGCGCAGGCGACGGCCGTGTATGTGGCGAATGTCTTCTTCGGCATCAATGCGGCGGACTACTTCGCCGGCGATGTCAGAACGAATCCGATGTTGCACATGTGGTCGCTCGCGGTCGAGGAGCAGTTCTATCTGTTGTGGCCCTTTCTGCTCATGTCGGTGTGGCGGTTCAGATCATCGCGCGCGGCGCTGGCCGCTCTGCTGCTGGCCGCGAGCGCCGTCTCCCTCGCCGGCTGCATTTACCTGACCGCGCACGGGAGCCCCTTCGCGTTCTACGGACTGCACACCCGCGCGTGGGAATTCGGATTGGGAGGGCTCGCCAGTCTGATTCCGCGCGGCGCACGGGTCCTTGCGGGAGGCGCGTGGCTCGCCATCGGATGGAGCGGGCTGCTGTTGATCCTGGGGTCCGTATTTCTGGTGACGGACGAGCTGGGATTCCCGGGGTGGGTTGCGCTCGTGCCGGTCATCGGGACCTGCGCCGCGCTCCTTGCCGGCAACGAGTTGCCGCACCGTGGCGTGGGTGTGCTGCTGGGTTCGCGGCCGTTTCAGCTCCTCGGAGGTCTTTCATACTCCTGGTACCTGTGGCACTGGCCCTTTCTGGTGCTGGGCATGGTGCTGCTGCCCGACCTGCAGGTGCCCGGAAAGATCCTCATCGCGCTCGCAGCGCTGCTGGTCGCGGCGCTGACGCACCGCTTCCTCGAGAATCCGCTACGCTTTCATCCGTATCTGGTGGCGCGGCCGATCGCCACTCTGTGGCTCGGGGCGGCTCTGTCGGGTCTGTGCTTCGTTGCGGCATTCGGCTGCGTGCGACTGGCGTACGCGCTCGGCAGCACGCCGCAGATGGGACAAATCGGCGCCGCAGCTGACGACATCTCTGACATGAATCTCGACCGGTGCATCAGCACCTCGGAGCAGGTAGAGACCTGCGAGTTCGGCGTCCGCGCCGCGGCCACCCGCGTGGTTCTATTCGGCGATTCCGACGCCATCCAGTGGTTCAACGCGGTGGAGCGGATCGCGGCTGTGCGCGGCTGGCAGTTGACGACCGTCGTCAAATTCGGTTGCCCGGCCGCGGATCTGAGGCCGCGTGAGGGTTTCGCGGCCCGCGATGGGTGCCCCGAGTGGCGGGCCGCGGCGCTGCAACGGATCAAGTCGATCGCTCCGGGACTCGTGATCATGGCGAGCGCCACGGCCTATATCCGCGAGAGCAGGCCGGCGGATGCGGCGAGCTTTTCCGATGAGGCGTGGCAGGCCGCGACCCGACGTACCCTGGAAACTCTCGCGGCGGCCGGGATTCGCGTGGTCGCGATACGCGCGACACCTCTGCCGCCTTTCGACGTTCCCACGTGTCTCGCCCGCGCCCTTCGGCATCAGTCCTCCTTCCCGGCACGCTGCGCGTTTGCGGCCTCGCCCGCCCTGAGTCCGGGAGTTTTCCAGGCAGAGCAGGCCGGTGCGCACGGTATCCCGGGCGTCGGCTTCATCGATATGACCCCGAGCCTGTGTGACGATCACACCTGCCCGGTGATGCGCGAGGGCGTGGTGGTGTATCGCGACGACCAGCACCTGACCGGAAGCTTCTCGGCCAGCCTCGCTGAAGCACTCGAAGGCCGCCTGCGCGCGGCCCTCGTCTCAGCGCCCTAGATCCTTCGGGCGCTCAATGGTGTGCAGCGGCACGACGCCCGAGCTGTCCCGGCTCGGGCGGTTGGCTTCGGGAGCGGCGAGCGGCTGACACTCCTTCAGCGTCGCGAGGCAGCGCTCGGCGAGCTCCTGGTATTCGCGTGTCCCGGTGGCTTTCCACGCGAGTTCCTCGGGGGTAAGCGTACGCACGATGCGCGCCGGCACGCCGGTGACGAGCGTGCGCCGGGGGACGACGAAGCCGGCGCGTACGAAGCTCGCGGCGCCGACAAAAGCCTCCTCCTCCACCACCGCGTCATCCATGACGATCGCGCCGATGCCGATGAGTGCGCCCCGGCGTATGGTGCAGCCGTGCAGCACGGCCCCGTGCCCGATATGGGCGTCCTCTTCGAGCAGGGTGTCCTTGGACGGAAAGCTGTGCAGCACGCAGCAGTCCTGCACGTTCGAGCCGGCGCTGAGGATGACGCGGCCGAAGTCGCCACGCAGCGATGCGCCCGGGCCCACATAACAGCGGGCAGCCACGATCACATCGCCGATCAGCACCGCCTGCGGATGCACGAACGCCGTCGGGTCGATCACCGGAACGAGTCCCTCCAGGCTGTAGATGTTCACCCCGCACGCCCCTTGGCGAGGAAGGCGCGCACCGCGGCACGAAATTCCTCCGACTGCAGCTGGGCGCCGAAAATGCGCGCCTCCGCCTCGATTCGCGCCCGCACCTGCTCCGGGTCACCGCGCAGCAGGCGCCGGGTGGCGAGCAGCGCGCCGTTGGGCTGCTGCACCAGCGCCCGCGCCAGCGCACGGGCCTCGGAAAGGAGCACGGCCTCCTCCACCACGCGATTCACCAACCCGAGACTGTGCGCGGTGGCGGCATCGAAGGGCTTGCCGAGCAACAGCAGCTCGGCCGCGCGCTGCTGACCCACCAGCCGCGGCAGCAGCAGCGAGCTGGCCGCTTCCGGCACCAGGCCCAGGGCGACGAACGGCATCGACAGCTGCGCGCTGCGCGCCGCGACAACCAAGTCGCAATGCAGCAGCAGCGTCACGCCGATGCCCACGGTCTGCCCGTGGACAGCGGCCAGCAGCGGCTTCTCGAACGTCGCCAGCGTGTGCAGGAAGCCCATGACGGGGTGCTCGGCGCTGAACGGCGGGCCGCTGAGGAAATCGTTGAGATCATTGCCGGCGCAGAAGCCTGCGCCCTCACCCCCGAGCAGCACCACCCGCACCGCCGCGTCCGCCTGCGCCTCGCGCAGGCCCCGGTACAACGCCTCGTACATGGCGAAGGTGATGGCGTTGCGCTTCTCGGGACGATTGAAGCGCACCTCGCATATTCCGTCGGCGCGCGAAATGAGGATCTGCTCGCTCATGGCTGCGCCGCGGGCGTGCCGGCGTGGGTGCGGAAATCAACATCGCTGTCCGCCGCCAGCCATACGAGCGCCGCCCAGGCGGCCACGTTCTGGTCGAGCTGGTCCTGGTCGATCTTGTCGAGGGTGTCGTCGGCGGTGTGGTGGATGTCGAAGTAGCCGCCGGCGTCCTGGTTGAGGGCGAAAGCCGGCACGCCCGCCTCCACCGACGGGCCGACGTCCGTGCCCGCCTCCTCCGGGGGTCGCGGGGCGCCGAGCACCCCGATGGGGTCGAGCACACGCAGCGCCGTTTTCGCAAACTCGCCCTGCAACACGGCCTGCGGCAGCTCGAGACGATAGACGCGGTCGGCACCGGAGTCGCTCTCGCCCGCGAGCACATGGGTTGCCAGCTCCGCCTTGTGGCTGCCGGCATAGGCATGGCCACCGAAGGCGCCGTAAGGTGCCACCGGCTGCGCCACTTCCTCGGAGCCGAACAGCACGACCCGCACCGTGCGTCGCGGCCGCTGGGGGGCGTCGCGGATGAGTTTCGCCGCCGCAATGATGATGGCCATGCCGGTGCCGTCGTCGACGGCCCCGGTTCCCTGGTCCCAGCTGTCCAGGTGCGCGCCGAGCAGCACCACTTCCTGCGGCCGCTCGCGCCCGCGCACGTCGGCGATCACGTTCTGCGAATGCGCGTCCTGAACATAAGAGGCGCTCGAGTACAGGTGCACACGCACTGTCTCCCCGAGCGCTGCGAGCCGCTCGATCTGATCGGCATCGGGGCCGCTCAAGGCAAACGCCGGCACCGGCACGCGCCCATCGACGTAGCGCGTCGTGCCGGTGTGCGCCAGGCGATGGCTGTCGGTGCCCACCGAGCGCAGCAGAAACGCGATCGCTCCGCGCCGTGCCGCCTCGCCCGGGCCATCGGTGCGGGCAACCACCGCCGCGCCGTAACCGGCGCCGTCCTGCGTGCGCACCATGCGGCGCGCCACCATGGCGATCTTGCCGCTCAGGGAACCTGCGGGCGCGGCCTTGAGGGCATCGAAGCTTGCGAACATCACGACTTCGCCTTCGAGCCCCGCGGCCGGTGTCGGCGGGGACTCCCCGAGCGCCGCGACCACCAGCGGCTGCGTGACGGGAGAGATGATCTGTGCGCTCTCGGCGCCGCGCACCCAGGCGGTGACGGGGAAGCTCTCGATGTGCACGTTCTCGAAGCCGAGATCGCTGAAGCGTGCGGCGGCCCATTCGGCGGCCTGCCGTTCGTTGACGGAGCCCGCCGGACGCGGACCGAAGCGGCTCGTGAGCTCGCTCACCCACGCGTAAGCGATGTCATGTCCGGCGAGCGCCGCATCGCGCAGCTGCGCCGCGACGGCTTCCGGCGCCGCGGCAGGCGCGGCGGCGGTGCGCGCGCCGAGCGCGGGGGCGCTGAGGGACAACACGCAGAGCGTTGCGCACAGCCGGCGCAGTGGCAAGGCGGGAGCATGGCGAGTGGGGTGCACGTGAGGTTCCGTCCAGGCGCAGGAGCGCGCATTCTACGCAAGCGCTCCCGCGTGCACCATTGAAGAATCGGACCGCTGCGGCGCCTATTTCGGCAGCTGCGCGATCGGCAGCGGGTGCGCCAGATAGATCCCCTGCGCGAAGTCAACGCCGATGCGCTTGAGCTCGGCGAGCACCGCTTCGGTCTCGACGCACTCCGCGACGGTGGCGATCCCGAGCGCGCTGCCGACCTTGCCGATGGCCTCGACCATGCTGCGGTTGACCGGATCCTGGGCGATGTGACTGATGAACTGCCCGTCGATCTTGAGGAAATCCACCGGCAAGGTCTTCAGGTACACGAACGAGGACACGCCGGTGCCGAAGTCATCGAGTGCGAACTTGCAGCCGCGCCTCTTGAGCTCGCCCATCAGATAGCGGGCGTTGGACAGACTCGTCACCGCCGCGGTCTCGGTGATCTCGAAGCACAGCGCGCCGGCGATCTCCGGCTCCCCGACGCTGTGCAGGACAAAGTCCACGAACGACTGCTCGTTGAGCGAGGTGCCGGAGAGATTCACCGCCAGAACCGGCAGGGGCTGGCCGCGGCGCTGGCGTTCCCTGAGCAGCTCGATCGCCTGTCCCACGACCCAGCGATCGAGCACCGACATGACGTTGTAGCGTTCGGCGGCCGGGATGAACTCGGATGGCGGCACCAGCTCCCCGCCGTCGTCACGCAAGCGCACGGTGAGTTCGTGAAAGCCGCGCCCGCCGGGCGTGCGCAGCGAGAGGATCGGCTGGAAGAACAGCTCCAGACGGTTGTTCTCCGCGGCGCGTGTGACGCGCGCCACCCAGTGCATCTCGCGATGCCGGTCCGAGACGCCGTCCGCCTCGTAGACGTGAACGCGGTTGCGGCCGGCATCCTTGGCGGCGTAGCAGGCGATGTCGGCGGCGCTCATGACGCTGGCGACGTTCTCGGTCTCGGCGCGGATCTGCACGACGCCGATGCTCGCCCCCACCGACAGCGTGCTCGTGCCCCACACGAAGCGGAAGTCGCGGATTGCCTGGCGCGCTCCTTCCGCGATGCGCATCGCCTGCTCCAGCGTGCAGCCCTCGAGCAACACCCCGAATTCATCGCCGCCCAGGCGCGCGATGGTGTCCGAGGCCCGCACCCGGGTCTGCAGCACTCCGGTCACGTCGCGCAGCAGCCGGTCGCCCGCCTGGTGCCCGCAGGTGTCGTTGACCACCTTGAACTGGTCAAGATCGATGTACAGCAGCGCGTACGAGCCCTCGCCGCGCTGCGCGGACAGCAGCGCCGCGTGCAGGCGGTTGTCGAATTCGCGCCGGTTGATGAGTCCGGTGAGCGCGTCGTGACTGGCCTGCCAGGCGAGCGCGCGTTTCAGGCGTCGCTCGCGGGTCACGTCGTGGAACACCACCACCGCGCCGATCACCTGGCCCTGGCGGTCGCAGATGGGGGCTGCGGATTCCTGGATGGCCACCTCGTGACCGGCGCGCGTGATGAGCACCGAGTGATCGGTCGGCGCGCCGCTCCCGGCGCGCCCGAGCGCGCCGGGGAGGGAGTTCTCGATGGGCTCGCGGGTGAGCTCGTTGACGAGCTTGAGCACCGCGCCGATCGGCTGGCCGCGCGCTTCCGCAATACTCCAGGCGGTCAGGGTCTCGGCGACCGGGTTGATGTATTCAATGCGCCCCGCGGCGTCGGTGCTGATCACCGCATCCCCGATCGACTGCAGGGTCACCTGCGCGCGCTCCTTCTCGGCGAACATGGCCTGTTCGGCGCGCTTGCGCTCGGTGATGTCGGCGATCGTGCCCTCGTAGCCGAGGATGCGACCGGCGCCATCGCGCATCGGGCGCGCGTTCTCCAGGATCACCAGCTGCTGGCCGTCGCGCCGGCGCATGAGGAACTCCGCGTCCCGAATCTCCCCTTCCGACTCGATGCGGCGGGTGAACTCGGCGCGATCGGCGGGATTCCAGTAAAGCGCCGCAGCGCTCGGCAACGCGTACAGCTCCTCGGCGTTGCGGTAGCCGAGCAGGCCGACAAATGCCGGATTGACCGACAGCAGCCGGCCGCCCCGCCCGCTCTGATAGACGCCCTCGGCGATACTCTCGAACAGACCGCGGAACTTCGCCTCGCTGCTGCGCAGCGCTTCTTCCGCGAGGCGCCGCTCGATCGCGATGCCCGCGAGCTGCGCGGCGCGCGCCATGATCTGCGACTCCGCCGGCGTCGGCAGTCCAGGCTCGCGGCGGTACACTCCGAGTGAACCGAGCACCTTGCCGCCGGCCGCCTGGATGGGCGTCGACCACGACGCGCGCAGGCCCGCGGCGAGCGCCGGGTCACGCCGCTCGAGCCAGAAGGGGTCCTTGGCGAGATCGGCCACCAGGACCTGGCGGCTCAGGTACACGGCGGCGGCGCAGGAGCCGTTGCGGATGTCGACGCTCGAGCGCTCGAGCGCCACGCGCAGGGCTTCCGGAAACTGCGGCGCGACCATGTAGGAGAAAGCCTTGCCGTCCTCGACGAGCACACTCACCGAACAGACCGTCCCCGCGGCCGTCGACTCGATGAGCCGGGTGATGGAGGTGAGCACGTCGGCGAGCGGGGCGTTGCGCGTCACCTGCTCGAACACCTTGTGTTCGGCGGCGGCCATGCGCTCGCTGCGCTTGCGCTCGGAGATGTCGGCGATGCTGCCGCGCACCAGGTGGCGGTTGCCGCTCGGCAGGTGCACCAGGCGCACCTCGCAGATGATCTCGCGGCCCGCGGCATCGCAGTGCGACCACTCAAACACCGGCCTATTGCCCTCGAGCGCCTGCTGAATATAGGCGCGCGCACGCTGCTCGGACGCGCCGCCGTCGGGCTGTTGCGGCGGACTCAAGCTCACCGGCCCCACCTGCAGGAGCCGCGCGCGATCGAGGCCGAAGAGCTTCTGCGCATTGTCGTTCGCGTCGACGAAGCGCCCGGTGTCGACGTCCAGGACCACGATCGCCTCGGGGGCGTGATCGACCAGCAGCCGGTAGCGCGCCGCGCTCTCGCGCATGGCCTCCTCGGACTCGCGCCGCTCGGTGACATCACGCAGGCACAGCACGAACATCTCGCGCCGCGACAGCGGCGCCTTGCTCACGGCGATCTCGGCCGGGAAACGCTCACCGTCCTTGCGCCGCGCCCACAGCTCGCGCGCGGTGAGATCGAGCGCGGTATCGCCCGAGCTGGCGGCGAGGCGCCCCAGCGCCTGCGGAACCGTCTCGCCCGTGGCGATGCTGATTTCCGGGATCAGGAGGTCGACGCGCTGGCCGACGACCTCCGCTTCCGCGTAACCGAACACGCGCTCGCCGGTGGGATTGAAGGTGCGGATCACACCCTCCTCATCGAGCGCGAGCACCACGTCCTTGATGTGATCGAGAATGACCTGCAGGTGCCCGGAGCTCTGTGCGTGGGCCTCGCGCGCCAGCGACCGCGCTTCATCGGCCATGAGGCGCATCGACTCGGCAATGCCGCGCCGCTCGCTCTCGAGGGTCTGATAGTGCGCGTTGATCAGCTGCAGCAGCATCGCGAGATCGGGAGTCGCGTTGCCGGTGCGCAGGTGCAGCTCGTGCAGCTGCGCGCGCAAATTCGGGTGCAGATCCGGCGGGTGGGTCTCAGCGGGCGAGCGCGGGTCCGCCCGCACCAGCGTGGTGGTCGCGCCGGGGGTGCCTTCCGCGGAATCGGAGAGCGTCCGCAGGGTCTGGGTATTTGACATAACGAAGGAGGCCGGGCCCAACGAGGATCATACGGGCCCGCTTACGACTTCCCCGTGAAGCCCCTCGCGATTCCGGGGTCGGAGTGCGCGGAGCCGGCTGGCTACCGAGCCGGCTTGGTCGTCGCCGCGCTGCTCGGGGGCTTGGCGGGCACCTCCGGTAAGGGTGCCCCGACGATGACCGGTATGGAGAAAGTCTGACTCCAGGACTGGCCGGCCGCGTCCGCGCTCACCACGGCGTTGACGGTGAATATCCCGTCCTTCTTCGGCAGGACCTTGATGCTGTGGCGGATGGGAATGCCTTCCACGGGGCGCTCCGTCGGCGCGATCTGCGCACCCTCGGCCAGCTCCAGGCCGTCCCCCGTCTCGACCTTGCCGTACAGCCGGTCCAGATCCGCAGACGCCGGCAGGATCACGATGTCGATGTCGAGCGGCTGGGCTACATCCGGACGCTGCCGCAGCTCGAATTTCAGCTGCACGGCCGCCCGGCCGGTGTGCGCGCCGCCCACCGCACTCACCATGTTGGGCGAAACGACATCGCCCGACTGTACCTTGCGGGGTGCTGCCGCAGGTTTCGCGGCTCCGCCCCCGACGCCGGGGTTCTCACCCGAGCCGCAGCCAAAGAGAATCACGGTGGCAGCGAGCGCCGGCCCGAGGTGGGTGAACATCCGCATAGAGGTCGCGAACAATAGCGCGTCTTCGCGCCTCCGCGCACGTGCGCAATCGGCACGGGCCTCACAGCTGCAGGAGCGGGGGCTCATCGATGGCGGGGATCTGCTCCAGCAGATCATTCAGGTAGCCCTCCCAGTAGCGCGGCTCGGCGACCCAGGGAAAGGCGCGCGGGAAGGCCGGGTCGCTCCAGCGGTGCGCCACCCAGGCGGCATGGTGCAGCATGCGTAAGCTGCGCAACGGCTCGATGAGGAGCAATTCGCTGAAGTCGAAATCCGCGAACTGCCCGTAACCGGCCAGCAGCTCGCTCCACTGGCGCTGCTGCTCGGCGGGCGAACCTGCCAGCATCATCCACAGGTCCTGCACGCGTACCCCCGTGGCACAGTCATCCAGGTCCACGAACACCGGACCGTGCTCGTTCCACAGCAGATTTCCCAGGTGGCAGTCGCCGTGGAGACGGATCTCGCGGGTGCCCGCGGCGGCCGCAAACGCCTCGCTCACGCGCTCGAGGAGCGCGCCGCTGACCGTGGAATAGCGCTCGCGCAGCGCCTCCGGCAGCAGCTCGCTCGAGAGCACTTGCACGCGGGCGTCCCAGCCGAGTCTCTGTACGTCGATGCGGGGCCGGACCTGGAAAGTGCGCAGCGCACCGATCTGATGGATGCGCGCAAGGCTGCGGCCGAAGATCTGCCGGGCCTCGGGCGCATCGAGCTCAGGCGCGCGCCCGCGCATCCAGGGAAAGGCCGCGAAGCGGAACTCGCGGTAGCGGAACAGCGTTTCTCCCCCGATCACCAGCGGCGTGGCCACCGCGAGCTCGGCCGCCGCCAGCTCGGCGGTGAACTGATGCTCCTCGGCGATCTGCGCATCGCTCCAGCGCTGCGGCCGGTAGAACTTGAGCACCAGCTGAGTGTCGCCGGCGCCGAGTTGGTAGACGCGGTTCTCGTAGCTGTTGAGGGCGAACAGGCGCCCGTCGGGGGCCAGGCCAAAGGCGGCGGCGGCATCCAGCACCACTTCGGGCGTCAGCCCCGAGAACGGCTGCGGGTCACTGCCGCGGGTTTTGTTTATCATCGCTGCCCCATGAAGCACGGCAGCATATTAGTCACCGGCGGTGCGGGCTACATCGGCAGTCACGTGGCCCTGCAATTGCGCGCGCGCGGCGAACGGGTGGTGATCCTCGATAACCTGTCGCGGGGCTTTCGCCAGGCGGCGCTCGACACGCCGCTCATCGTCGGGGAGGTCGGCGACCGCGAGCGTGTGCGCGGCCTGCTGAAAGAGCATGGCGTCGACACCGTGATGCATTTCGCCGCCTACACCATCGTTCCGGAATCGGTGCGCGAGCCGCTCAAGTACTATCGCAACAACACCGGCTCGACCGGCACGCTGCTGGAGTGCTGCCTCGAGGCGCAGGTGCGGCACTTCGTGTTTTCCTCCACCGCCGCGGTCTACGGCACGCCGGCGGAGGGCTTTGCCGCGGAGAGCACCCCGACGGCCCCGATCAATCCCTACGGCACCTCCAAGCTCATGTCGGAATGGATGCTCCGGGACGTGGCGCGCGCCTCCTCCCTGCGCTACGCGGCGTTGCGCTACTTCAACGTGGCGGGCTCGGATACCGGCGGGCGCATCGGCCAGGCCACCCCGAACGCGACGCTGCTGATCAAGGTCGCCTGCGAAGTCGCTCTCGGCAAGCGAGCGCACCTCTCGATCTTCGGCACCGACTACCCCACCCCCGACGGCACCGGGGTGCGCGACTACATCCATGTCGAGGACCTGGCGTCGGCTCACGTGGATGCCCTGACCTACCTGCGCGGCGGGGGCGCCTCCATCACTCTCAACGCCGGCTACGGCCACGGCTACAGCGTGCGGCAGGTTCTGGAGAGCGTCGAACGGGTGTCGGGAAAGGCTCTGGCGGTACGCGAGGAGCCGCGCCGAGCCGGGGACCCCGGAGCGCTGGTGGCGCGCGCCGATCGCATCCGGGCCGAGCTCCTGTGGCGCCCACGGCTTGACGATCTCGACACCATCGTGCGCAGCGCGCTCGCCTGGGAAGAGCGGCTGCTGCGCGACCCCTGGTGAGCGCACCCGTTGCGGCGTCTGCAATCTCAGACGCATGGGCAGTGCGCCCGGTAGAATGGGTTCTCATGCAATGGGGGCGGCCCAAGTCATTGAGTGGACTGATGCTAGTCGGCCTGGCGTTGATCGCCGTGCCGCTCCTGGTCGCGCTTCTCACGGCCGTGCTGCAGATCCGTAATCTCGCGGACACGGGCACGAAAATCGTGATTCAGGGCGTCGCCGCCGCGCGCGCCAGCCAGGCGCTGTTCGGGCAGATCGCATCCCTCGAGCGCACGGCGCGACTGTACGACGTGCTCGCCGATCCGAAGCTCCTCGACCTGTACCGCACGCAGGATGAGCGCCTGAGCACCACCCGCGAGCAGCTGCACTTGCAGGCCACGACCGATGCCCGCCAGACACTCGAGGATCTCGGGGTATTGCAACGAAGCATCCGCTTCACGGTCATGTCCACACCCCCCGGCGCGAGCGCCGCGAGGGCCTCGAACCTGTCGAGCCGTTTCACGCAGCTGTCCGCCCTGGTCGAGCGCGTGGCGCAGCAGAGCAACGCCCAGGTGGACACGGAAGTGGCCGCACTGGAAGAGCAAACCCAGGAGGCGCGCAAGCGCCTGCTGTGGCAGGCCGCACCGCTCCTGCCGCTCGCCGTCGTCGCGGTGTTCGTGTTCACGCTCGGCGTCGGCCGGCCGCTGCGGCAACTTGACCGCGCCATCAGCGAGCTCGGCCAGGGCACTTTCACCAACCAGATCGAGGTCGCCGGGCCGCACGACCTCGAGCGCCTGGGAGGGCAGCTCGAGTGGCTGCGCCAGCGGCTGCTCGAGCTCGCGCACGAGCGCAACCGTTTCCTGCGGCATATGTCGCATGAGCTCAAGACGCCCCTTGCCAACATCCGCGAAGGCACGGAGCTGCTGATGGACGGGGCGGTGGGCGAGCTCGATTCCAACCAGCGCGAGGTGGCCGCGATCCTGCGCGAGAACGGCATCAAGCTGCAGCGCATGATCGAGAACCTGTTGTCCTTCAGCGCCTGGCAGACCTCCAGCGTGGGCCTCGAGGCCACCGAGTTCCGCCTGCGTCCGCTGGTGAAGCAGGTGCTCGAGAACCAACAGCTCACGCTGCTGTCGCAACGGGTGCGCCTCGATGTGCGCGTCGAGGACGTGACCCTGGTCGCCGATCGCGGCAAGATCCGCCTCATCCTGGAGAACCTGCTGTCGAACGCCGTCAAGTACTCACCCAAGGGCGGCACCATCCACCTGCGGGCCCAGGCCGCAGGCGCGCAGCTGGTGCTCGACGTGGCCGACAGCGGCCCGGGCATCCCGCCCGAGGAGCGCCACCACGTGTTCGACGCCTTCTATACCGGGCGCGCGGCCAGGACCACGGCCGTGAAGGGCACCGGGATCGGACTGTCGGTGGTGCTGGATTTCGTCGCCGCGCACGGCGGCAACGTGCAAATCGTCGATGGCGAGTTCCCCGGTGCGCATTTCCGCATCACCATGCCCATCAGGGTCACGAGCGGGGATCGCCCCGCCAGGCGCGAACCCAAGGCGCACGCCCATGCGGCCTGAGCGCACCCCGGCCGCAGGTGCGCCGCGCGGCGCCGCGGGTGGCGTCCTCGTGGCGCTGCTCGCCTCGGGCTGCACCCTGGTCCCGGGGCAGCGTGCGCCCTCGCCCGCTCCGGTGGTGAACTCGGCGGCGGCGAGCTCGATCGCGTTGAGCGAGTATCTGCAGCTGCTGCAAAGGCTGGTGCAGGGTCCGCCTGCCGAGCAGGCGGAAATCGTGGCCAACGCACAGCGTGAATACGACACCGCGCCGACGCCGAGCCGCGAGCTGAGACTGGCGCTGATTCTCGGGACTCCCGGCCACCCGGCCACCGACCTGCCCCGCGCCCAGGCGCTGCTGCGTGAGCTGATCGCGAACCCGGAAATGCTGTTGCCGGGGGAGCGCGCGCTCACGTTCCTGGAGCTTTCGCAAATTGACGACCATTTGACGCTCGATGCAGAAAATCGCAGGCTGCAGAGTGAGGCGGTGCGGGCCGACCAGCAACGTGTGGCCAACGCCAACCACCGCCTGCAGGCGGAGATGGACGAAAACGTCCGCCTGCGCAGGGAGCTCGAGGAGGCACGCGCTAAACTCGACGCCATCGCCAACATCGAGCGATCCCTGAACGAGCGCAAACCGGGGAGCACGGGACGATGATCACAGTGAGCAAGGACACGATCGTGAACCAGAGCGGCAAACGCAAAGCCCGTATCCTCCTGGTCGACGATGACCCGGGACTGCTGCGCCTGCTGACCATCCGCCTGCGCGCGGAGAGTTACGAGGTCGAAGCGATGGAGAGCGCCGCGCAGGCCCTGTCGGCATCGAGCCGCTTCCGGCCGGATCTGGTGATCACGGACCTGCGCATGGACCAGATGGACGGCATCGGACTGCTCAAGGAGCTGCAGAACCGCTGGCCGGGACTGAAGGTCATCATCCTCACCGCCCACGGCACCATTCCGGATGCGGTGCAGGCGACGCAAATGGGCGCGTTCGGCTTTCTCACCAAGCCGGTCGACAAGCAGGAGCTCCTCGACCAGGTGCAGAAGGCGCTGCGGATCTCCGGCTTCGGCACCTCTGATGAGGACTGGCGCGCGGAGATCATCACCCGCAGCGCCAGCATGGAGGAGAAGCTCGCGCAGGCACACATGGTCGCGGGAACGGATGCGCGCGTGCTGATCACCGGCGAGAGCGGCACCGGCAAGGAGCTGCTGGCACGCGCCATCCATCGTGGCAGCCCGCGCCGCAACAAGCCGTTCGTCGCCATCAACTGCAGCGCCATGGCGGAGGACCTGCTGGAGTCGGAGCTGTTCGGGCACGAGAAAGGCTCATTCACCGGCGCGACGCGCGCGCACCGCGGGCTGTTCATGGCCGCCGATGGCGGCACGCTGATGCTCGATGAGATCGGCGACATGCCGATGCGGCTGCAGGTGAAGCTGTTGCGCGTGCTGCAGGAGAACGTCATCCGTCCGGTGGGCAGCACCGATGCCATCCCGACGAACGTGCGCGTGATCTCTTCCACCCACCGCGACCTGCAGCAGCTGATGGCCACCGGGCAGTTCCGCGAGGATCTGTATTACCGCCTGAACGTGGTGCACATCGAGATGCCCTCGCTCAACCGCCGCCGCGAGGACATCCCGCTGCTGGTGGCGCACTTCCTGGCGCTGATCGCCAAGGAAAGCGGCGTGCGCAAGATCTACGCGCCCGAGGCGGTGGAGCTGCTCGCCACGGCGGACTGGCCGGGCAACATCCGCCAGCTGCAGAACGTGGTGCGACAGAACGTGGCGCTGTCGCAGACACCCATTATTCCGGTGGAGCTGGTGCAGCAGTCACTCGGCGGCACCCCCGGGCGCCTGCCCTCTTTCGATGAGGCGCGCGATGAGTTCACGAGGAGCTACCTGTCGCAGATCCTGCAGATCACCGGCGGGAATGTGAGCCAGGCGGCGCGGCTGGCGCGGCGCAACCGCACCGATTTCTACAAGCTCCTCGCGCGCCACCAGCTGACGCCGGAGGAATTCAAGCAGCGCTAGTCGACCCTGCCGGTGTCCTTCGCGGGCGGCTCGGGAGGAGCCGGAGCGCGACTTTCCGCAGCGGGCGCCGCATGGCGCCCGAACTGCGCGGCCTCGATGCTGTGCTTGCCGAGCAGATCGTAGAGCGTCGGCCGGGTCACCCCGAGCAGCTCCGCCGCCCGTGACAGGTTGCCCCTGGCGACGGCGAGTGACTGCCTGACGGCCTGCGCCTCCGCGCGCTGCCGTGCCACACGCAGATTCAGGTACTCGGGCTCGTCGCCCGGGTCTTCCAGGCCCAGGTCGCCCGCCGTGACGACCGCGCCCTCGGCCATGATGACCGCACCCTTGATGCGGTTTTCCAGCTCACGCACATTTCCCGGCCAGGGGTGCGCCTGGATCGCGCGGATCGCATCGGGTGCAAGTCCCCGCGTGGGCTTGCCGAAGCGCTCCGAGAACAGCTGCAAAATGAATTGCGCGAGCAGCAGACTGTCGCCCTGACGATCGCGCAGCGGCGGTACGCGGATGGTCACCTCACTGATGCGGTAGAACAGGTCGTCGCGAAAGCCCCCGGTGCCGATCAGCGTGTCGAGTTTGCGGTTGGTGGCGCACACGAGGCGCAGGTCGAGCACCAGCGGCACACGGCCGCCGATGCGCTCGACGGTGCGCTCCTGCACCACGCGCAGGAGCTTCGCCTGGAGTGATGCGGGCATCTCCCCGATCTCGTCCAGAAATACCGTGCCGCCGTCGGCCGATTCCAGCTTGCCGGCGGTGCGTTTGGCGGCGCCGGTAAAGGCGCCCTTCTCGTATCCAAACAGCTCGCTCTCGAGCAGCGTGTCGGGAATCGCCGCGCAGTTAATGGCCGCGAAGGGCTTGTGCGCGCGACCCGACAGGCGGTGCAGAGCACGCGCCAGCAGATCCTTGCCGGTGCCGCTGTCCCCGAGCAGCAGCACCGTGGCGTTGGTGGGGGCGACCTTCTCGATCGCGCGACACACACTGCGCATGGCGTCGCTGACGCCGATGATGCCTTCGAGCGCCATCGAGCCGGTGCGCTCGCGCAGCCGCCAGTTCTCCTCTTCCAGCTCGCGGATACGCAGCGCGCGCCGCACGACGATCGACAGTACGGGGCCATCCAGCGGCTTGTGATAGAAATCGGTCGCACCGAGGCCCACCGCGGCCACCGCCAGCTCGCGCGCGTCGTGCTCGATCATGGCGATGATCTTGGTGTCGGGACTGATGTTGAGGATCTGGCGCAGCAGCTCCAGGCTCTGTGCGGCCACGGCCGGCTCGCGCTCCGTGCCCAGGTCGAACAGCACCGCGTCCGGCTCGGTACGACGCACGGTGACCAGCGCCTGATCGGAGGCCTCGCAGGCGGTCACGTCCAGATCGGAGAACACCGCTTCCAGCTCGCGCCGCAGCGCGCGATCGTTCGCGAGGATCAGGAGCTTGCGACGCTGCATCGCGGCGGCCATCAGCGCGCCCCCTTGCCGAACAGGACCACCTCGGCAGTCTGGACCAGGATCGACAGATCAAACAGCAGGCTATTGTTCTTGATGTAGTACAGGTCGTACTGCAGCTTCTCGAGCGCATCCTGTTCGGATGAGCCGTAGGGATAGCACAGCTGCGCCCAGCCCGTGATGCCCGGTTTCACGCAGTGGCGCTGCACGTAGTACGGGATCTTCTCCGCCAGGTTCGCCACGAACTCCGGGCGCTCGGGGCGCGGACCGACGAAGCTCATGTGCCCGCGCAGCACGTTGATGACCTGCGGCAGCTCATCGACCCGCAGCTGCCTGATGATCGCGCCCACGCGCGTGACGCGCGGATCCTTGCGCTGCGCCCATTGCGCGCCGCTGAGCTCCGCGTCCGGGCGCATGCTGCGGAACTTGAGCACCTTGAAAGTGCGCCCGTCGAGACCCACCCGGCTCTGCGTGTAGAGCGCCGGCGCGCGCCAGCCGTCCTCGATCTTGATCGCGATCCAGGTGAGCAGCATGAGCGGCAATGACAGCGCGAGCACCGCGAGGCTCGCGAGCAGATCCATGGTGCGCGAGGAAAACAGGCGCAACGGATCGCGCCGGAACCCCTGGCCGAAGATCATCCAGCTCGGATTCAACACGTCGATGCGCACGCGCCCCGTCTCGCGCTCGAGAAAGGTGAGGAGCTCGGTGACGTCGACCCCCGCGAGCCGGCACTCAAGGAGCTCGCGGATCGGAAAGCCCCGGCGCCGGTCATCCATGGCCACCACCACCTCGCTGACATTGAGCCGCTCGCACAGCTCGCGCAGGTCGCCGGCCGGATCGAGCAGGCGCCCGGCGGGAACCGCCGGCTCCTCGCCCGGCGGGCGCACGAAGCCGGCCAGCAAAAAGCCACGACGGTCCGCCGAGCGCCGCAGATTGGCGAGGGCGGCGGCGGCGGCGCCGGCGCCGTAGACCAGCACGCGCTTCTTGAAAATCTCCTGGTCGACGGCGCGCGCAAACACCAGGCGCGAGGCGAGCACCGCGCAACCGGTCCCGAGCACGGCCAGTGCGGCCACGCCGCGCCACAGCTGCAGGCTCGGGATCAGGTAGAAAACGGCGGCGATGGCGCCGGAGGCCACCGCCAGCGCCGCGACCAGGCGCACGAAAATGCCCCCGAGCTGCGCGCGCTGGCGCGAGCTGTACAGGCCGAAGGCGAGCAGGCAGATGGCCACGATGACGCTGAACAGCAGTCCCCGCGGCCACAAGGGGCCCAGTTCCCGCTGCAAGCTCGACAAGTGGCTGATCGGGGTCTGAAAGCGGATGAGGACCGCCGCATACAGCGCCAGGAACGCCAGTCCCACCTCGGTGAGCGCGAGCACGGCAAGGGAGACGGGCACGAATTGTCCGAGAACGCGGATGCGCATAGAGACTTGGGCGACCAGAAACCGGCGAGACCGGACGCCAGACTTTACACGACAGTGTAAAGCGTGAAGCGAGACCCGGGCGAAGCTGTGAACATAATCACAGTTGCGACAAGGATTCGGCTACATCAGCCGTGACCCGCCTGGTCCACGAGGTACAGCACGGCATCGTGGCTGCTGCTCCACGGAGGCGTGAAGGACTGCGAGGCTGCCCCTCCCGCCACCGTGCCCCCGCTGCTGACGGCACCGGTGGAGGGATCCAGCCACTCGACCCGCAGTGTCGCCCCGCGCTGTGCCGTCAGGTTTACGGTGAAGGTGCCGCCCTGCGGCGCATACACCAGAAACTCGCCCCCCGCCGCGGCGTTCTTGGCGAGACAGAAGCCGGTGCTGGCGAGCTCCCCGTGCGCGCTCATGTTCACCAGACCGAGCTTGGTATTGGCATACACCAGCAGGTAGCCGAGGTTGTCGCGGAAGTTGTCCCAATGCGTATCGGGCGCAGCGCACAGCCCGTTGAGCGGGGTGGTGTTGCCGCCGCAGAGGTTGCGGTTGCCGTTGGTCCAGTAAACCAGGTAAGGGTCCATGAACAGCACATGCGCGCCGTGGGTAAAGTTCTGCCACAGGTAATTGCGGTTGGTCTGCAGCGAATCATTCGACATGCCGAAGTAGTCGTGATCGCTGTCATTGATGTCGACCTTGCACGCCGGGGTACCGCTCGCGCAGTTGTCGGTCGGGGAGAGCCGGCTGCTCGGGGCAATCCAGTCGGCATTGCTCGCGAACAGGGTCGCGTCGGAGGCGGCGGTGGTATCGAGACTCGGAAAGCCGATCGGGTGCTGCAGCGGCTTGCCCGCCTCGTAGCTGCGAATGAGCGCGATCATGTGCGCCTGCCACCAGGTGGAGTTGTCCGGGGCCTCCTCGGAAATTTCCCACATGACGTTGGGGAGCGAGTTGAGCGTGTCGATGACCTTTCTGACATAGCTGTCCTGCACGTCAGTCAAGGCGTTGGCCGCGGTCATGGTCATGGAAGCCGTGCCGCTGCGTCCCCCGGAGTAACCATCGTCGATGCCGTTGACATTGTTGACTCCGGTGAAGGGATAGCCGTCGCCCAGCGGGGCCGTGTTGCCACAGCGGTAATTGGTGAGATCGAAGCCGTCGAACAGCTGCACGATGGCGTAGATGCCGTTCTGTTGCAGCTGCTGCACACGTGCCCGCAGGCGATCAAAGTAAGCCTGGTTGAACACGGTCAGATTGAACTTCGCCCCGCCGTCGGAAGCGATTCCGGGGCCGCTCCGCGCCCACGGCATGCCGGTGGCGGAGTTCATGGTCCACACGCCCCCCGGCTCCCAGTTGCAGAAGCGCGGCAGATCAATGTGCCAGAGTATGGTGACGTTCATGCGATGCGCAGCAAGAAATGCCACGAACGCATCGAAATCGAAGCTGCTCAGACCCAGGGCGGTGTCTTGATCCTGCGCATCGTTCCAGGTGTGGCTGCCCGCCAGCAGTCGTATACCGCCGGTCACCCCGATGCTGAAATAGTTCGAGGCCGGTTGTGAGGTTCCGGCGGCATGCAGCGGCCCCGCCGCTCCGGTCACGGGGCTCGTGTTGGCGACCGTTACCGTCACCCCGGAACTCGTAATCTGATGGCCCGCCGCGTCGCGCACGACCGCCGTGACGGTGTGCGGACCGTTCGGCGCGCGCGTACTGTCCCAGGCATAGGAGTACGGTGCCGCGGCGAGCGGCGCGCCGACGGCGGCCCCGTCGATCTGGAATTGCAGGCTCGTGGCGCTCCCGGACACGCTCGCCCCGAGCGTGACCGGACCGCCGCTCACGCTGTTACCGAATGCCGTCGCACCCGGGCTCGGTGTGGTGAGCGACACCGAGAGCGCAGCGCCGGGCGGATCGTTGCCGCCCCCGGAAGGCGTGGTGATGCTGACGCCTGCGGAGCCGCATCCGGCGATTGAACAAACCAGGAGCGCCGCCGCGGCTGCCCAGAGCCATCGTATCTGCATTGGATGCAATGCTGCACGAGGTGAGACAAGCTTGGGTAGTTGTCTCGCCGCGCCGACAGTGTCCGTGTCGCTTAAGGATGACGCCGGAAAGCCGCCAGCTGCATGATCCACGCCGCGGACGGCGAGACCGGCGCCGTCGCGCTGTAGCTGCCCGTCGCCGTAACGATGCGGTCCTCGACGATGTCGCTGTCGGGCTGGGTGATCACGCGGCTGGTGAATCCCGCGCCGGCGCCCGTCGTGCCCGTCTGCACCAGATTCGCACCGATGATCAGGTCATTGGCGTAGGTCGTGGTCACCGAGGCAGTGCTGCTGAGTGTGCTGCTGCCGGTGCCGGTCGCCGTGACATCCAGCGGACTGTTGGGATCGATCCCGCCGTACTCGAGAATGCGAATGTCGGCGTAGCGGGCAGCTGTGGTGAAAGTCACTGTCACAGTATTGGCGTTTGCCGCCGCGCCCACGATGTTCGCGGCATAGTAGATCGCCTGGCTTGCGGTGCCACTCTGCACGGTCGGGCCGACCGCCGGCTTGTACACGTTGCCGCTCGAGTCCGTGACGGTGCCGACGGTGGCGATCGAGTCGTTCCAGCCCACGACCACCACGTTGAGATCGCCACTCCCCTGTGTAGCGGTGAATTTCACCGCCACGCTGGTTTGCGGAGTCTGCGGATTGGCGTAGTTCTGCTGCACGTAGGTGATGACCGGCGTGGTGCCGGTGGTCGTCGCGGTCGCCACGTTCGAGTAGGGTCCCCGGTTGCCGCCCGTGTCGGTGGCCCGCACGCGGTAGGAATAAGCGGTGGCCCCGGACAAGCCCGTATCGTTGTAACTGGTTCCGGTGGCGCTGCCCACCTGTGTGAAGGTGCTGCAGCCGGCTCCCTGGCAACGCTCGATGAGGTAGGCGCTGATCGTGCCGCCAGTCTCACTCGCCGCAGTCCACGAGAGGTTGATCTGCGAGCCGCTCGCAGCGCTCGCCATCAGGTTCCCCGGCGCGGTGAATGTCGGTGCGGCCGTAGTTGCGGTCGCGACGTTCGAGTACGGACCGGTATTGCCGTTGGTGTCTGCGGCGCGCACTCGATAGCTATAGGTGGTATTGCCACCCACCGTCGTGTCACTGAAGCTCAGGCCGGTTGAGGTCGCGATCTGTGCGTAACTGCTGCAGCTCACGCCCTGGCAGCGCTCGATGCGGTATTGGCTGAAGGTGCCGCCGTCCTCGGTTGCCGCGCCCCAGGTGAGATTGATCTGCGCGCTGCCCGCGGCGGTGGCCACGAGGTTGGTGGGCGCCGTGGGAGGCCCCGGCGGGGTCGCCACGGTCGCGGTGTTCGAGTACGGCCCGCTCACACTGGAGCTGTCCACGGCGCGCACCCGGTAGCTGTAGGTGATTCCCGCGCTCACGAAGTCGTCGGTGTAGGTCGTCTGCGTGGCGGTCACGGCAACCTGCGCAAAGTTGCTGCAACCCGCACCCCCGCAGCGCTCGATCACGTACTGCGCGATCGTGCCGCCGGACTCCGTCGCTGCACCCCACGACAGATTGATCTGGGTGCTGCTGGGCGCGGTCCCGGTCAGGTTTGACGGGGCGGTGGGCGTCACCGTCCCACCCCCGCCGCCGCTGGCGCCTTTGAACGTGACCATTTGCATGATCCAGGGCGCCGAGGGGCTGACCGGCGCGCTGGCCGAATAACTGCCGCTCGTCGTGACGATCCGGTCCTCGAGGATGTCTCCATCGGGAACGGTGATGACGCGGGAGGTGAAGCCGGAACCGGCGGCGGTGGTGCCGGTCTGCACCAGGTTCGCCCCGATAATCAGTTCGTTGGCGAAGTTCGTGGTCGCAGCCCCGCTGCTGCTGCTGGTGCTGCTGCCCATCGCCGCGGCGGACACGTCCAGCGGGCCGGCCGTGTCGAGTCCGGAGTACTCGGCGATGCGGATGTCCGCATAAACCGCCGACCCATTGAACGCCACCGTCACGGTGTTGGAAGCGGAGGCGATGTTCTTCGCGTAGTAGACCGCCTGGGTCGCAACCCCGCTCTGAACCGTCGGCGCCGGCAACGCCGGCGCGTAGAGGTTGTTGGCCGAATCGGTCACGCTCTTCAGCGTCGCGGTCGAGTCGTTCCAGCCGATCACCACGACGTTGAGATCCCCGGCGCGCTGTGTGGAGTTGAAGCGCACGCTGACCGAGGCTTGCGCGGTCTGCGGTGTTGCGTAGTTCTGCTGCACGAAGGCGATCGGAGCCGCTGCACCGAGGGTGTAAACCCCTGAGGTGGTCGGGCTCGTCAGCCAGCCGCTTTGCACCGCAATCGCATTGATGGTCGTGGTGGTTGCAGCGAGCGCAATCGGACTGCTGTATACCGACGATGCGAGCGTCGGCTGGCTGCCGTCGACCGTGTAGTAGATGGTCGCGCCGGCCGCCGCACTGATGGTCACCGTCTGCCCGGCGGCGTAGCTGCCGGGCACTGGCGCGAGCGTCGGCATCGCCAGGCGCTGCGGGTTCGAAGCGAGGAGCCCGTAGACATCGATTTCGGAAGCTGCGCCCACGATCACCCTGCCGTTGGCCACGGTCGGCACGGCGAACTTGACCGGCACACCGCCCTGATCGCGGTGACCGGCCGCCTGGTTGCTGTTGTAGAGCTCAGTCGCCAGGTTGGTCGCATCGTAGGCGTGCAGGATCGAGATATTGTTGACGCTATCGCGTTCCACCGCCCACATGATGGCGCTGGTCGCGGCGCTGCTGGCCGCGCTGATCACCGGCTGGCCACCGGGATAGGCATAGGTCGTCGGGCCGTGCGAAGCGGCGGTCGTACCCACCAGGGCGTTGCTGATATTGAAGGCTCTGCAGGAGTCGTCGACGCCGCAAAAGTACAGGCGGTTCTGCCAGTAGGCCGGGGTCGAGAAGAAGTCATCCACGTAAGGCAGCGGATTCTGAGTCGGCGAGAGCGGGTGAGTGCCGACCGCATTCGGAATCCACTGCACGATCTGGCTGTTGGGATTGTTGTACGAGCCGTTGTAGTGACCCATGTTGTCGCGATCGACCAGGTACAGCTCGCCGTCCTTACCGCTGCCGACCAGCAGGTGCGGATGAGTCGCGCTGCCCGCGGCGTCGGGCAGGAGCGTGATGCCTGAGGAGGCGACGTCGAGGTCGGCGCTGCCGAGCGCGGCCTGGTTGAAGGGCGCGAAGTAGTCGGTCACGGTGAGGCCGCTCGTGGTCGAGAGCTTCAGGTACGCATCCGCCCAGTCGGTGGTGCCGTTGAAGGTGCCGTTGCCCGTGACGATGTAGAGATTGCCGCTTGCATCAACCGGCGGCGCCTCACCCGATGACCACAAGCCGGCACCCAGGGTGCCGTCGGCGGAGGTGCAGAACACTGCCACCTGCGCCAAGGTGGTCGCGTTGTAACCCAGAAGCCACCCGACCCAGGGGTAGGCGTCGCCGTTGGAACCGAAGGCGACGTACACCACGCCGTTGGACAGCACCAGGCCCGGACGCTGCTGAGTGTCGCTCGCCGCGAGCCTCAGAGGTGGCGCGCCCGAGCCGACCGAGGCCTGGATGAGAACCGGCGCAACCTTGTTCGCCCCGCTCGTGATGTCGAGGGCGTAGAGACTGTAGGTCGCATTGCCTGACTGCTTGGTCTCCGCGACGACGTACAGCGTGCCGCTCGCCGGGTCGATGACCGGTGTCGAAGTGATCGAGATTTCCGGCAAGATGTCCGAATTGACGTCCGCGGCCCGGGGAGTGATGCCCGCGGCGACGTTGATGAAACTGCGCTGCCACAGGGGCGTCGCGGTATTGGTGTCGAATGCGTAAACGCTGCCGTGCTCGGTCGCCACGAACACGACGTTGAAGGTGCCCTTCCCCGGGATCGCGAGATTCGCCTTGACCAGCGGTTGTCCGTAGACCTGACCGTCGACCGCAAGCGAATACATCTTGCCGAACGTGCCGACATTCACGTTGGCCGAGGTCAGCGTCGTCTCGCTCAGATTCTGCCCCGTGCGGGCGTTGTCATTGCGATAGACGAGGACGTCCGTTTGAGCATGGGCCAGCGAGCTGCCGAGTACGCAGGCGGCCAGCCACATGATTTTCCTGATCATTCGCATCCTCGCGACATAATGTGTCCCACCCGCCCCGCGCGACAGCGCCGGAGATAAAGCAACAATCGTGCCCCGCCGGAAAGTCGCCTGAAATCATGAGGCAACCCCATCCGGCGTCGGCCCAGACCGACGTTGCTGTAAAGAAATCCGACGCTTGGGATGTAACGTCCGAGCGACATATCCCCTCGAGACCGGTCCCCAAGGCCGCGCCTTTAGTGGCGGTGCATTTCCCGGCCGTCCCGAATGATGGTCAGTTGTCGGGGCAATCCCTGCTCCCGGTACATCCGGGCGAACTCCTCCGGTGATCCGACGGCCTCACCGTTCACGGTGATTATCGCGTCGCCCACCTGGAGTCTCAACTGACCTGCCACGCTGCCCGGTGGCACGGCCTCGACCACGATGCCGCCGCCGGGCCGCGCCTTGAGGCCCCGGGTCAGTTTGTTCTCCTGGCGCTGTTCCGGGGTGGCGCCGTTCGCGACTGCCCGCGTGTCGTCAACCGCGATCGGGGTCGGCGGCGAGAATGGCGCGGTGATCGGGGCCGGCGCGGACTGCCTCGCACCCGTGGCGCCCGCAGCGTCCGTGTCCTGGGAGGTTGCCCCCGCCGCGGGTGCGCCGACGACCGCAGTTGCACCGGTCGCCGCGGGAGGCGCCCCGGTGTCCGCGGACCGCAGCCACCAGGCCAGCAGGCCCGCACCAGCCATGAGCAGTGCGACCGCGAACAGCCAGATGCGGCTCACGATCCGCTCACCACCTGCGGTGGGCCGTTATCGTAGGCCGACGTGGCCTCGGCCGGCAGATGCGCGAGATCAGTGCAGCGCAGGTAGTCGCCCATGGTCGTGCCGGTGCAGCGCGAATCGACGTTGGCGGCGCCGCGCAATCCCTGCACGTCATCCAGGTTCACGACCCGGAAATCGATACTGAAGCGCGTGCGCCCCGAGGTGTTCGGCACGGTCGAGTGCAGTTGGGCGGAGGAGAACAGGATCACGCCTCCCGGCGGCGGCAACAGGCGGATGTCCGGCTCCAGTTCCACCGGTTCGAGGGCTTTGGGCTGCGGTCGTGTGTCCGCGCCGATCTGTTGCGCGGCGTTGAAGCGGCTGGTGCGGTTCCATTCCTGGTAGTTGTAGGTGCTGGAAGTGTTGCGCACGGTGCGCGAGAAGTAGCGCGGGTGAAACGCCATACAGTTCTCGCGCGTCAGCGGATACACCGGCAGCCACCAGTTGATCTGGCAGAAAGGGGCCGAGTACCAGGTGTCGCGATGTGGGTGGAAGGCATAGGCGATGCCGGTGCTCAGGTACTCGTCACTGGTCGCGGAACGCAGCCGCGGGACATCGAAGTACGTGCGCTCCGGATCGCAACCGACCCCCCTGAGCATCGCCGGCAGCAGTCGCTTGCACTCCGGGTGATGGATGAATTTCGGCTTGAGTTCCCCGAGCAGGCCGGCGAACGCGTCGACGGGCATCGAAAACTGCGCCCGCTCCGGCTCGTGCGGCGCGAAGGCTGCGCTCAGCAGGCTGCGCGCGAACTCGACCAGCGTCAGGGACTCGGGCGTCGGCGAGTAGACGAACAGATCCCCCTGGTAGAGCCGCTGCCGGCGTTCGTCGTCCGTCAGGCGCGAGTCGACATGGATTACGCTCATGCGGTGCCGAACCGGTGCCTCAGCCAATACAGAACTTGCTGACGTGGAAACCCTCTGCCCAACCGGTGTCCGAACCGGCTTCGACTCCCCGCAGGCGCAGCAGACTCGTGAACGTCTCGGCACGGAACCAGGGCTTGGAGTGCTGGCTCGGGTAGCAGCTGATGAGCGCGCGCGTCTTGGCGTCGACGTGTGCCTTGTCCAGCCTGACGTAGGCGTTGGGTGTCGTAAGTCCACCTTCATATTTCGGGATCTCGTACTCGAGGATGAGATGGCCGCGGAACGCGTTCCACGTCAGCTCACCCACGATGCGGTGATCCTGGTGAACGTCCGCGCGATGATGGGTGAACACGAGATCCGGCGCCGGCAGATCCTTCAGGGACTCGACGGCGTTTTTAACCGCGGCGTATTCCGCCGGGAAATAGGCATCGCGGAATTCGTAGGTCAGGATCCGTGCGTGCGCCGCGCGGCGCAGAAACCTGCGTGCACTCGCCTTGAGCTCGCGCGCACGCTCGCGGCTGGCGCTGAATACGGCCCATGTCACGTCCCAGCGCCCGGAGCCTCCCAGGAGCTTCAGCAGCGTCCCGCCACAGCCGATATCGATGTCGTCACAATGCGCGCCCAGGCACAGAATGCGCGTCGGCCGGCGCCTGTCGGAGTGGGGAAGTGTGAGCTCGAGCATGAGAGGGGGCGCGACGGTTCAGGTGGTGAGTCGGAAGTTTGGCAATTTACGCACTCTTTGACCATTAAACCTTGACGGGCGGCACGCCGCCAAGGATCTTTCCCGCCCGTGAGAGCTTCGAAGCTGGTCATCGTAACCGGAGCTACGTCCGGGATCGGCGCCGCGGTCGCGCAGGCGTTCGCCGCCGCGGGGGACAGGCTGTTCCTGATCGGCCGCAACGAACGCAGACTCGCAAGCGCAGCAGGCCGGATTCCCACACGCCGCCTCGCCGGCACTGCAATCGCCGACCTGGGCTCAGTGGCCGACATCCGCCGGCTGCTGTCGGTGTTGTCGTCAGAACTCACACGCGTGCACGTACTCGTGCACGCCGCGGGGGAGTACGCGTGGACCAAAGCGGGAAGCGTCGAAACCGAAACGTTTGATCTCCTGTTCAACGTGAACGTGCGCGGGCCGTATCTGCTGACACAGGGTCTCATGCGGTTGCTGCAACGGGGCCGGGGTCAGGTGATCTTTCTCAACTCGAGCATCGTGCAGGGTCGGGGTGAGGGTGCGGCCGCGTTCAAGGCCACGCAGCACGCCGTGCAGGGCCTCACGGACAGCCTCCGCCACGACTTCAACCGGCGCGGCATTCGCGTCTCGAGCGTGTTCCCCGGACGAACCGCCACGCCTCGCATGCGCCGGATCTACGTGCGCGAAGGCAGGCGCTATTCCCCACGGTTGTTGCTGCGCGCGCGCGATGTGGCGCGGCTGGTGGTAGCGCTCAGCGAGCTGTCGGCCCGCGTCGAAGTCACGAACGTTCAGCTGCGCTCGCTCACGCCCTACTGAGCTCGGGTCGTGCGCCTGCGCCGCAGCGTCGTGAGCGCGCTGTGCGCGAGCTCGCCGGGATTCAGCGCACGGTCTGCCAGGTACTCGAGCACCGCACGCCGCAGCCGCCACTTGTCGAACGGGCAGCCCATCAGCGCCAGGTGGCGTTCGTGAAACTCCCAGAAGACACTCCCGGGGCGTCTCACCGCCTGGTAGGCGAGCATGCGGTAATGCTCGTCGAGCAGGCGGGCCCGCAACATCCCGAACTCCTCTGCCGACAGAAAGTCCGGGCCAGACTTCAGAATCGTGTGCATCCTGCCGAGAGCGCCACCCTGCAGGCGGGCGCTGGTTGAGGTGACGGCGGTCTCGTGCATGCGCGTGAACGCGAGCACCTCGTGCACGAACGCAAAGTCCGCATGCGCGAGCACGCGCAGGCAGGCCTGAAAGTCGCTCGCCAGAAGATTGTCCTCCGGGTAGAACGTACGCTCGTTGCGAATGAGATCGGCGCGAATGAGGCTCGTGGTGGGAGACCCCAGGGCATACATGCGCTGGTACTCGAGCAGGTGCGCGCGCGCGACCTCGCGACCTGAAACGCGCGCGGCGGGATATGGCCAGCTGTCGCCGATGACGTGTTGGCCGTCGAAGGCCCAGGTGCACACCAGGCCGATAGCGGGATCGCGCTCTGCCGCGACGACCAGGCGCTCCACGCACTGCGGCCGCAGCCAATCATCCGCCATCAGGGGCTTGCAGTACTGCGCCTGCACCGCCATCAATCGCAACGCTGCGTTGTGATTCCGCACCAGCGGCAGGGTGTGCGGATTACTGTGCACGCGCATCCGCCCCTCGCGGGCCGCGTACGCATTCGCGATGCCGAGCGACCCATCGGTGCTCGCGTTGTTGAGAATGACATACTCCCAGTTCTGCCAGGTCTGCGCGAGAACGCTCTCGATGCACTCCCGCAGATACGCCTCCCCGTTGTACACGGGTGTCACGATGGTGACGAAGGCCTGGTGCGGGCTCGTACTCATTGAGGGAGCGCCGCATACGCTATCATGAAAGCCAATCCCGGAGACCGCCGTTGCGCATACTGTTCGTGAATCAGCGGGCCTATCTCCCGCAGCTGCTGGGTGGCGTCGAGCAAACGACGTTCGAGCTGTGCAGACAGCTCACTCAGATGGGGCACCGGACGGCGGTCATGTCCGGCCTGGTCAGGGGGGACACGACCTGGCTGCGCACTCGCATCGAGAGCCGCCTCAAGCGGCGTGGCTTCCCGCCAGGACAATACCTCGGCTCGCCGGTCTACCGCGGCTATGATCCGCGCGCGGGACTCGAGGAAGTGCTCGCGGACTTCCGTCCGGACGGGCTCGTGATCGCCGGTGGAACCCACGAGTCGTTCGACCTCGCCGCACAATGCGTACGCACCGGCTTGTACGGCCTGTACTATTTTCACGATCTCGAGACGCTCCGCCGGCTGAAGACGCCGGACTTGCTCGCAGGCCTCGGGTTCGTGGCGAATTCCGCATATACGGCACGAGCCGTGAAGGAGATCCTTGGCCGGGAGTGCATCGTCATCCCCCCGCTCATCGATCCCACCGCATACCGTACCGAGAGTACGCGCCGTCACGTGACCATGGTCAATCCGCGCCGTATGAAGGGCGGAGAGACCGCGTTCGAGCTTGCGCAGGCCTGTCCGGACATCCCGTTCGTCTTTATCGAGGCCTGGCGGGGCGACAACGATTACGTTACCGCGCTACGCGCCGCCGCCCGAGGACTTCCCAACGTGACGTGGTACCGACCGACCACGGACATGCGCAGCATCTACTCCACCACGCGCATCCTGCTGGTTCCGAGCGATTGCGAGGAGACCTGGGGTCGGGTGGCAAGCGAGGCGCATGTCTCCGGAATTCCGGTCCTGGCGCGCGCCATCGGGGCGTTGCCGGAATCGGTCGGGCCCGGCGGGATTCTGATTGAACCGCAAGCGCCGATCGGGGAGTGGATCCACGCGCTGCGCTTGATGTGGAAGGATGTCGCGCTCTACGAGACCCTGTGCGCACGTGCGAGAGAGTTCTCGCAGCGCAAGGAGGCGGAACCCTCATATCTCGCGGAAGCCTTCATTTCCGCCCTGAAATGTTCCGATACAGGCGTCCTGCGTCAGCTCCGGACCGCGTCCTTATCGCTCTGATCCAGCCAGACTTTCCAGGGACAGTCCCCGCTCGCTTCCATGCGGTCGAACGTGATCTTGTCCTTGAAGGTGTCCATGCAGCGCCAGAACCCGTCCCAGGCGAACGTCACGAGCTTCTTCTCGGCGATGAGCCGGGTGAATGGCTGCTCGACCAGCTCCTCGCCCTCACGAATATAGTTGAAAATCTCGCTCCGCAGCGCGAAGAAGCCGCCATTGATACGCAGTTGCTGCTCATGCATCGCGCGCATGGCGGTGACCGTGCCATCCGCGGTGGCCTGCACCGCGTGATAGGTCTGGGCGCTGTGCACCGAGGCAAACGTAGCCACCGCCTTTTTGCGGCTAAAATCCGTCAGCAATGCATCCAGGGGCAGACTGGAGACACCGTCGGTGTAGTTGGCCAGGAATTCCGCTTCGTTCTCGAGGTACTTGCGTACCCGCAGCAGCCGCTGACCGATGTTGCTGTGCAGACCCGTGTCGGCAAAAGTGATGTTCCAGTCCCGGATGTCCTGGCTGTGCAGCTCGATCTTGCGGCCCCCTTCGCGCAGCGTGAAGTCATTGGACATCGCTTCGTTGTAGCCCAGGAAATACTCGCGGATCATGTCGCCGCGATAGCCCAGACACAGAATGAAGTCGCGGTGACCGAAATGGGCGTAGTAACGCATGAGATGCCACAGCAGCGGCCGGTTACCGATGTTGACCAGGGGCTTCGGGATCGTGTCCGAGTGCTCACGCAGCCGCGTGCCGAAGCCACCGCAGAACAGTACGACTTTCATTTTCGCCCATGCCTCTTTTTTCGGGGAGGGTGACGGCGCGCGCTGCGGGCGCGGGCCGGCGCGAGCAGCCCCACGGCCTCGAGCGCGCCCCCCGCCTCGCATAGTGTCGCAAACGGCACGCCGGATTTCCTGGCGATGTCGAGCAGGGAATGGGCGCCGTCGGACTGATTCAGGACCCAGAGCATGGCGTGCTCGCGCTCGGCGGGCGCTTGCCCGCCGAGGGCACCATACAGTCCGCGGGCGCCGAGCCTGGGCTCGCCCTTAGGCTTCAGGTTGAGGTAACGCCGGTTGCTCTCGATGACTTCCACGATGCGCTGGCAGGCCTCGAGGCTGCCGTGCAGGGACCCGGGCGTAATGAGCGACAGATCGTCCGCCGAGGTGTGGTACTGGGGGTAGCCGCTATTGACCGAGCGCGTCAGACGCCCGACCGGAAGGTCAAATCCCGGCGAGCACAGCTGCCGCTCGTCGTACCCGTAAGGTGAGAAAGGAAGCGCCGTTCCTTGCGCTGCCAGCACATACGGAACGACCTCGTCGATCTCGCTCGTGTCGCGGCGGCTGCGCTTGTAGGTCAGTCCGCCCGGATCACCCAGCAGCGCCAGGACCAGGCCGTGGCGCACGCGCCCCAGGCGAGTCTCGTTGCGCTTCAGCCAGGTGAGCGACCCGATGGTCCCCGGCGCAAACACGAAACGATAAGTGAAGCGGCGCGGCTCACTCGCAATCCACTCCGCCAGCGCGGTCGCGACCGACATGCCGCTGGTATTGTCGTTGGCGAGTGAGGGGTGACAGACATGAGTGAAGAACAACACCTCTTCGCGCGTACGGCCGGGAATCGCCAGCTCGCCGTAAGTGAGCGAGCCCGGTGCGAGAGAGCTCCTGACCTCGACCTTGTAGCGCCCCGTGCGCAGGGCCGCGCGGTCGCGCGCGCGCAGGCAGAAGCCCCAGCTGCGGCGGTAGTAGCTCGTGCGGTACGGAATCCAGTCGGGATGCTCGGGCAGCACGTGCAGACGCTCGGAGAGTTGCTCGAGAGACAGGGTTGTGCGCACCGGTTCGGAGTAACTCACCAGGTGGAGGTTGTGAGCCTGGAAGTCGATCACGCGCCGGCCGTCCGGATCGGTGACGCTGGCGTCTTCGACATTCCACTCGTCCGGGATTTCCCAATCGAGCACCCGCGTGCCGCTCGGCACTTCGTGAATCACCAGCGGCACGCGCGCGCGGATGAGCGCCAGCGTCTGGCGCACGCCTGCGCCGGTGATACTCCTGCAGATCGGGTACAACTTCGCGGCGAACTCGTACAGACGCTGCCCTGCTGGAGCTTCGCCGGCCGGCGACGACGCCTTTGTGTCCATCAGGCGCTCCGGCCGGAATGCGCGCTGCGGCTGGCGAGCTCAGCCTCGAAGCGCTGCCGGTCGAAATCCGGGTACGCGCCATCGCGCTCCGCGATGACGATGTCCTCCCCGAGCGGCCAGCGGATGCCGAAGGCGGGGTCGTTCCAGCGCACCCCTGCGGCCAGGGCGGGCGCATGGAAGTCCGTCATCTGGTACAGGATCTCGCAGTCATCAGCGAGTGTCTGAAAGCCGTGGGCCACGCCCGTGGGAATGAACACCGCATCGCGGTTGTCCTGATCGAGCACCACGGCGCGATGCTTCAGGTACGTGGATTCGCCGGGGCGCAGGTCGAGCAGTACGTCGTGAATCGCGCCGCGCAGGCAGCGGATGAGCTTGCCCTCACGCGAGGGCGGCCATTGAAAGTGCATACCGCGCACCGTGCCGCGGCGCCGATTCCAGGAGATGCTGGACTGGACGAAGTCGCCCGGCAGACCCTGGGCGCGAAATTCCTCGACGCACACCAAACGGGCGAAGAAACCCCGGAGGTCGGCGTGAGGCTCCAATCGCACCAGCGCCGCACCGGGAAGACCGAGGCTCTCGAACAGCATGTCAGTGCCAGTAGAACTCGCCGTCGATCTGGTGGGTCGCCTGCAGATACTTCAGCTGCTTCAGACGGGTGAACGCGCGGAACTGGTAGGTTTCGGGCTGCATCTGGATGCGCTCGAACAGCTCGCGCAGCTGCCTTGCGCCATCGCGCGCCGCGTGACGGCACCTGAAGCCGGGCAACTCGCGGTGGATACGGTCGAAGTTGACGCGATAACTGCGGTTGTCTCCCGCGGATGATCCCACCGAGACCGTGCAGCCGGGAAACTCCTCCGCAACAATCTGCGCGAGCTCGCGCACGCGGTAGTTCTCGGAAGTTTGGCCGACGTTGAAAACCTTGCCGCGCACGGCGTCCTCGGGAGCGATCAGACTGCGATAAATCGCCTCGCAGATGTCCTCGACGTGCACCACGGGACGCCAGGGACTGCCATCGCTGGTCATGGCGATGCGCCGGGTCGTCCAGGCAAGCGCGCACAGGTCGTTGATCACGATGTCGAAGCGCATGCGCGGCGAGGGGCCGAACGCGGTGGCGTTGCGCAGAAACACGGGCGTGAAGCCGGACCCGGCCATTGCCAGCAGATCGCGTTCCACGAGCACCTTGCATTCGGCGTAAGTGGTCTGCGGGTTGACGCGCGCGTTCTCGTCCAGAAACTCCCCGCTCCCTGCGCCATAGACGCTGCAGGAGGACGTGTAGACGAAACGCCGGGCGCCGGCCCGCGCAGCCTCCTGCGCCAGCGCGACCGAGCCCCGGTAGTTGATCTGGTGCGTGACCTCGGGGTTGTTCTGACCGAGCGGGTCGTTGGACAGCTCAGCCATATGCACCACCGCGTCGCACCCCTCGAGATCCGATGCGCTGATCGCACGCAGGTCCTTGTTGAGGGTGTGCGGGGTGGCGGCCAGGCGCTTGTTATCGCTGTAGAGCCACCCGTCAAGGTAATAGCCCGTGTCGAGACCCACGAGTGCGAGTCCGCGCTCCAGCAGGTAGGGCGCCAGCACCGCCCCGATGTAGCCGTTCACCCCCGTGACGAAGACGCGCATGGTGCGCCTCTCAGCCGTTGACGGCCGGCGCCGGCCTCACGTCGAGCTCGGGAGCGCCCCGGATGCCGTCCAGTCGCCAGCGCTGCGGGAAGAACACCAGTCCGTACTTGCTGCTGAAACGGCGGCTCGAGCCGTAGATCGCGGCCTCTTCCACGTCGAGATGCACGGCGTTCTCCAGGACGTCGTACACCTGCTGGTTCAGACCGCTCACGATGAACAGCGAGAAGTAGTAGCGGGCCGGAAGAAGATTGAGGGAGTCGATCTCGAGGTCTAAGTAGCCGTCGCCCGCCGGCAGGTTCGGGATGTCGAGACCGTGAAGCCAGGTGCTGGTATCGGTCACCAGCGTCCCCAGGTCGGTGTACATCCGGAACCCGAAGCTCGGGTGTGCGATGGCTTGGCTGGCCCGGTAGTGCATGCGGACCACCAGGCTCTTGCCGCTGCGGGTGACGGTTTGCAGGTCCCCGTCGGTCGACAGAAATTCGATTCTCGTATAGCGCAGCTCGCCGCTGCCGCGCCGGCCGTCGACGGCGGTGAGCTCGTTCGAAGCGCTGTCGGAGGCGGCAAACGACGCCATGTAGGCCTCGATCACCTCGTGGGTGGCGCCATCCAGGCGCAGCTGCCCGTTCGCGATCCAGAGTCCGCGCGAGCACAGGTTCTCCACCGCCGCCATGTTGTGCGAGACGAACAGCACCGTGCGACCGCCGCCGCGCAGGTCCTGCATCGCACTGATGCATTTCTTCTGAAATGCGGCGTCGCCCACCGCGAGCACTTCATCGACGATGAGCACGTCGGGCTCCAGGTGTGCCGCGACTGCAAAACCAAGCCGCAACCGCATACCGCTCGAGTAGCGCTTGATGGGTGTGTCGATAAAGCGCTCCACGCCCGAGAACTCGACGATTGCGTCGAGCTTGGCATCCACCTCGCGCTTCTTCATCCCGAGAATGGAGCCATTCAGGAAGATGTTCTCACGCCCGGTGAGCTCCTCGTGAAATCCGGTGCCGACCTCCAGGAGCGAGGCCACCCGGCCCCGGGTGCGCACTCTGCCGGAGGTGGGAAAGGTGATCTTTGAGAGTATCTTCAGCAGCGTGCTCTTGCCGGCGCCGTTGCGCCCAATGATGCCGACGACCTCCCCTTCGTCGACCTTGAATGACACCTCGCGCAGCGCCCACAGGATTTCCTTCGGCGCCCGCTTGCGAAACGGCGCGCGCAGCAGATTCACGAGCTGGTCGCGCAACTGAGTTTCGTGCTGCAGAGCGCCCAGCTCGTAGCGCTTCGAGAGATTTTCGACGGTGATGGACTCGGTCATGGCTCGCGGTGCGTGGGCATCAGACGATGTCGGCAAACACCCGTTCGGTGCTCCTGAAATGCAGGCTGCCAATCAACAGCAGCAGCAGCGTCACGATCCAGGAAGCGCCCATAACGTCCCAATCGAAGCTGCCGCCCCCGAACAGGCAGGCGCGGAATCCCTGGATCACGCCCGTCATGGGATTCAGCGCCAGCCAGCCCTGGAAGCGATGCGGCAGGAAGCTGACCGGGTAGATGATGGGCGTTACGAACAGGCCGATCTGCGTGAGGAACGGGATCGTGTACTTCACGTCGCGGTAACGCACGTTCATCGCCGCCAGTAACATGCCCGCTCCCATGACCAGGAGCACCGTCTGCGCAACGAAGATCGGAGTCAGCAGCAGGGTCCAGTGCGGAGTCACTCGGTAATAGATCATCATCGCAATCAGGAACACCGAGCCTACAACCAGGTCGAGCAGGCCCCCCAAGGCGGCGGCGGCCGGCAGCAGCACGCGCGGAAAGTAGATCTTGGTGATCAAAGTCGAATTGTTGATGAGACTGTTACCGACCTGCGCAAGTGTCACGGAGAAATACGTCCACAGCAGCAGCGCTGCATACGAGAACAGCGGATACGGCACGCCGTCGCTCGGGATGCCGGCAAGCCGGCCGAAAAAGAAGCTGAAGGTGACCATGGTGAACAGCGGCTGGAG